>QWCY01004259.1_pt1 | contig 16553 bp, 16 predicted proteins | sample 1972631 | NCBI WGS metagenome assembly QWCY01 (sample SAMN09866696, study PRJNA288562) | Human gut metagenome isolate pre1_stool, whole genome shotgun sequencing... | isolation source: gut | host: Homo sapiens | place: USA: California
AAGAAATCCTCAAAATATCGCACCTTAAAGAAAATGAACCAAGTTGTATAGTAATGAATAAAAAAGAAGGTGCATCGTGCATTACGACACACCTCCTTTGCTATATCCAGTTTTTACGGATTACTTCTTCACCAACACCATCACCAGCGTATTGTCTGCATCATAAAGTCCGATGCCACCGCCTGCCAATTTACCGAAAGACTTTACTTCATTCAATGCTTTCATCACACGGCCTTCCACTTCCATATCCGGACAAGCCATCATTGTACTGATAAGCTGCGGGAAAGAGATAGCAGAGGAATTCTCATTATCTGCAACAAATCCACCGTTAATAAGATTACAACCGGCATTACCGTGTATTCTCTTCTCCGAAAGATTAAATTCAATGAACGGTTGCTTCTCCATGCCTTCGGGAATGGCCTGGCCACCGGCTTCAGAAATCATCCACTTACCACTCAAATCTGATAATTTCACTGTAGGGGTTTTCTTTTGTAATACAATAATAGGGCGATTGGACGAACCGCACAAGGCTATATTCTCCTTGCCCAGTTTTTTATATTTCTTCACTTGTCCTAAAGCAGACAAAACGTTTTGTTCCAAGGTCATATCCGGACAAGCCATGCGTGTGCTTGCCATGGCACCGAGATCAATTGTACCGGGTTTAGCATTCACATCAAACGAACCCATCATACGATTGCAACCACTGTTACCGAATACTTTTCCGGTATTTGTATCAAAACCGATAAAAGGGAATTCCTGATTAGGAGCAGGCACTACAGCAGCACCATTTATTTCAATAATATTCCATTCACCACTGATGGAAGATAATGTCGCAGCATCCTTGGACGAGCGACAAGATGACAGAGCTACCAAAGCCCCTGCCATACAGAGAGAAACTAAAACTTTCTTCATTGTTATTCGTTGTTTAAGTTAATTTTACGGGGCAAATATATACAAAATAACCCAAATACAAGCAGTTTGTTTAGAAATAGAAGCTTTTTCTGAAAAGTATTTAGTGGGATTTTAATGTTTATCTGCGAATTAAATCCTATATTTGCTCACCAATAAAAAAGAGGTTCCCTGATGAGGGAAACGTACTTTTTATCATGAAATGGAGACGGAAAGATTCCGTCCTTTAGTTTATAATTTGTAACTCGTAATTTGTTATTAAAAGAAATGGGTAAAGTTCTTATTATCGGTGCAGGCGGTGTAGGTACCGTCGTTGCGCACAAGGTACCTGGACACTGCCAACTATGAACCGAAAGATGTGGCTCACTTTGAATACAGCTGGCAATGGGCATACAAGAAACGTTTTGAGGATGCCGGACTGACCGCTATCCTGGGTTGCGGTTTCGACCCGGGTGTAAGTGGTATTTATACTGCCTACGCCGCCAAGCATTATTTTGATGAAATGCAGTATCTGGATATTGTAGACTGTAACGCGGGCAATCATCACAAGGCATTTGCCACGAATTTCAATCCGGAAATCAACATCCGTGAGATCACACAGAACGGACGTTATTACGAAAATGGAGAATGGGTAACTACTCAACCTCTGGAACTCCATAAAGATCTGACATACCCGAATATCGGGCCACGTGACTCTTATCTTTTATATCACGAAGAACTGGAATCTTTGGTGAAAAACTTCCCAACCATTAAACGTGCACGTTTCTGGATGACTTTCGGTCAGGAATATCTGACTCATCTGCGAGTAATCCAAAATATTGGTATGGCACGCATCGACGAAGTGGATTATAACGGAGTGAAGATTGTTCCGTTACAATTCCTGAAAGCCGTATTGCCCAACCCGCAAGACCTGGGCGAAAATTATGAAGGAGAAACCTCCATCGGTTGCCGTATCCGTGGTCTGAAAGATGGTAAAGAACGCACTTACTACGTTTATAATAATTGCAGCCACCAGGAAGCCTATAAGGAAACCGGTATGCAAGGGGTAAGTTATACAACAGGTGTTCCTGCCATGATAGGTGCCATGATGTTCCTCAAAGGACTATGGAAGAAACCGGGGGTATGGAACGTGGAAGAGTTTAATCCGGACCCGTTCATGGAACAACTAAACAAACAAGGATTGCCGTGGCATGAGGTGTTTGATAAAGATTTGGAAGTATAAACTAAATGAAGAACTAAAAATGAAGAAATCAGCTGCACGGTGAAAGCATACCGAAAGGAAATTCTTCATTCTTCATTCTTCATTTTTAATTTAATTATAGATTATGCAAGTCGGAGATAAAGCGCCCGAAGTACTGGGCATCAATGAAAAAGGCGAAGAAATCCGCCTCAGCGACTATAAAGGAAAAAAGATAGTTCTTTATTTCTATCCTAAAGATATGACTTCGGGATGTACGGCACAGGCCTGCAACCTGCGTGATAACTATTCTGAACTACGCAAAGCCGGTTACGAGGTAATTGGCGTAAGCGTAGATAATGAAAAGTCGCACCAGAAATTTATAGAGAAAAATAATCTACCCTTTCCACTGATTGCAGATACGGACAAGAAACTCGTAGAGCAGTTCGGAGTATGGGGAGAAAAGAGTATGTACGGACGTAAGTATATGGGTACTTTCCGCACCACCTTCATTATAAACGAAGAAGGGGTGATAGAGCGGATTATCACGCCGAAGGAAGTAAAAACCAAAGACCACGCCGCACAAATCCTATAATTTACGATTTGACTATTTACGATTTACGATTAAAGGTAACTCTTGTAAGGTAAACGGAAATCCCAAATTGCTAAATAGACTAATTTAAATCGTAATTCGTAAATTTGTAAATCGTAAATAAACTAATTTGAATCGTAATTCGTAAAATCGTAAACATAAAGATGGCAAAGAAAGACGAACTTAATTTTGAGAACGAAAATAAAATAGCACCAAGCGAAAAGCTGAAAGCTTTGCAGGCAGCTATGGACAAGATAGAAAAGAGCTTCGGCAAGGGTTCTATCATGAAAATGGGAGACGAAAGCGTCGAACAAGTAGAAGTAATCCCCACGGGCTCTATCGGACTGAATGTAGCACTTGGCGTTGGCGGCTATCCCCGCGGACGTATCATTGAAATTTATGGTCCGGAATCTTCCGGTAAAACGACTCTGGCTATCCATGCCATTGCCGAAGCACAAAAAGCAGGGGGCATTGCCGCATTCATTGATGCAGAACATGCATTCGACCGTTTCTATGCTGCCAAGTTGGGTGTAGATGTAGACAACCTATTGATTTCTCAACCGGACAATGGAGAACAAGCTCTGGAAATTGCAGAACAGCTGATCCGTTCTTCTGCAATCGATATCATCGTCGTGGACTCTGTAGCTGCTCTGACTCCAAAAGCAGAAATTGAAGGTGACATGGGTGACAATAAGGTTGGTTTGCAGGCACGTCTGATGTCTCAGGCATTGCGTAAACTGACAGCAGCCGTAAGCAAGACACGTACCACATGTATCTTCATCAATCAGCTGCGTGAAAAGATTGGCGTTATGTTTGGTAATCCTGAAACAACTACTGGTGGTAATGCCTTGAAGTTCTATGCTTCGGTACGTCTGGATATTCGCGGAAGCCAGGCTATCAAGAATGGTGACGAAGTATTAGGCAAACAGACTAAAGTAAAAGTAGTAAAGAACAAAGTGGCACCTCCTTTCCGTAGAGCAGAATTTGATATCATGTTCGGTGAAGGTATTTCCCGCGCGGGTGAAATCATTGATCTGGGTGCAGATTTGGGTATCATCAAGAAAAGCGGTTCCTGGTTCAGCTATAATGAAACGAAACTGGCACAGGGACGTGATGCAGCCAAACAAGTGGTTGCCGATAATCCGGAACTGGCAGAAGAACTGGAAGGATTGATTTTCGAGGCACTTAGAAAGGACAAATAATTTCACAATAAAGGGGGAACCGGAATCGGCTCCCCCTTTTCAACAAACTATTTACACCTATCAGCAGATGGCCTCATTCTAGGTCTTCCAAACGCTTTTCAAGCATCTCCATGCTTTCCTCAAATCGTTTCCAGGTATCAGCATCCATCTGTTTCTTTAAATATTCGCTATCTTTCAACTTACCTAAGTCTTTCAAACTCTTCAATCCTTTCAGGCTTTCCAGGCTTTTTAAGTTTTCCAGACTCTTTAAACCTTCCAAGCCTTGTAACCCCTCTAATCCTTGCAGACCATCCAAAACGCCCAAATCTGCCAAATCAAGAGTACCATCTACGATACGATATACATTCCCTCTCTCATTCATACTTGTATTCTGATACATCATGATATTCTGAATATCCTTTAAAGTCATTTCGCCTTCCAGATAAACAAACTTCAAGTTGGCAGCACCATCAATAATCATAATCAGCTCTTTTACTTTATCCCCTTTCCTATTGATATAAAATTCGGAACTGGATACGGTGCCTTTCTGCTTCATCAGCAACTCATACTTAGAGGACTGCACCAATGCACGCAAATCCTTACGCATGTCTTTCTTGATATTGCTATCCATCGTAGAAAGAATCTGCACACAATCCAATTTACCGGATACCTTTCCTATATAGATATCTTTCGTAAACAGGTTAGGATTCATTTCAATCATCGCCTTTGAGATATAAACGGAAGAGACACCTTTCATATCATTGTAGGTGTTGAATATATTTTTCTGCGCCTGGCAGAGCAGGGGTAACATCAGCAACACACCTGCCAATAAAATCTTGTTGAGTTTCATAATCATTTATCTTTGTATTTCTTTTTTTATTTCCTGATTTACTTTCTTCATATCAACCTGCGTCTCCTTCACCTGAGCAATGCCTTGGTTCAGATTGGTGGAAACTTCCATTAAAGTAGCTTGCAGCACCTGATAAGCTTCTTCCGGATCAGAGAATGTATCTTGCGGCGTAGGCGGACACACCCCTCTTCCGAGATTTTCGACCCCATATCCTATGCCAATAATCACCAATATGGTAGCTGCAACACTTCCAATCCAACGCCAGTTGCGTTTGGACTTATTAGGACTGAAGAACCGTTGCTCTTCCTCAGCCTTTTCATCAATCAGCAGGCTTAGTTTATCCCCCAGCCCCTCAGGAACTTCCACATCTCTATCTGCGTCTTGGTAAAGGCTAAGAAAAATTTCTTTATCCTTCTGCAGATATTCAGGTACTTCCGTTGTTCTGAAATAATCTCTCAACGCCTCTTCCTGGCTCTCGGTAGTGTTCCCCTCGTAAAACTCGGCGAGCAGCCTTTCAATTTCCTCGACTTTCATAGTTATTCCATTTATTAAATTCCTCACGTATTCTTTTCCTTGCCCGGGACAGCAGTACACGAACATTTGTAGAATTCAACCCGGTCACTTGTTCTATCTCTTCGTAAGAGCATCCTTTGACGTCACGCAGGTTCACAATCCGTTGCTGCTGTTCGGGCAAGTGGGCAATGATATCTTTTACTTGCCGTACTTCGTCGCGCACTTCCAGGTTATCATTTTGAGAAACATCCTGCGCAGCAGTCAATTCTACCGTCTGTCTGGATAAGACATATTTTCCTGAACGGAGCAAATCAAAGCACATATTCTTTACCAAAGTGACACTGAACGCTTCCGGATTGCTGATAACCGTCAATCCTTCTCGCTTATCCCATAGCTTCAGATAGGCTTCCTGAACCAGATCCTCCGCATCGGCCGCATTCTCCAGTAGCCGATAGGCTACACAGTACAGCTTGCGGTGGTAAGGCAGAAACTCATTTTTAAAACTTTCAGCATCCATGGGCTTTTTCTGTATCTCAATCCTGTTTATTTGTTGTATCTATTTGTTAGACGTAAAGGGACGGAACTTTGTTACAAAGAAAATAAAAAAAATCGCCCCTACAAAACTTATCAGTTTGCAGGAGCGAAACCTTAACGCCCGGACAAAGTCTCTCCGGGCTCCACATATAAATCAGATTATGCCAACACCGGCACCAGATATTTAGTCAACAAGTAACCGCCACCTACCAACCATATGTAAAGTAAAAAAGCCAAAACAAACGGTTTGGCACCGGCTTGCTTGAATTTATCAATACTGGTATCAGTACCCAATGCCGTCATAGCCATTGTCAACATAAAAGTATCTATATATTCAATCGCCCCATTTAGAGGAATTTCTTTCACTGTCTCCGCACCTGTCAAATATTGCAAAAGAGAGTTCAGACAAATAATTCCAATAAAACCAAAAGCAAACCAAGGAATAGTAATCTTGCTTTTCACTGCCTTACCTTCAGCATCCACTCTCTTACGCCCTGCCAAGGCAAAACTCATTATAACCAATACAGGGGCCAGCATCATCACACGTATCATTTTTGTAATAGTCGCCGGTCCGGCAATGCCCAATGCATCCGTAGGGTCCATTGCATTACCCGCACCCGCCACGTGAGCAACTTCATGCAAAGTACTACCCGTATAAATAGCAACTCCCATATTACTTAAACCATCAAGTAGTCCGGCACGATACATAATTGGATATAGAAACATAGAAATCGTACCGAAAATAACAACAGTAGACACGGCAATAGCCGTTTTATGCCCTTCACACCTTACTACAGGTTCGGCACCCAACACTGCCGCCGCACCACAAATGGCACTGCCCGTAGAGGTCATCAATGCCGTATCCTTATCTATCTTCAACAATTTGCCCAACCAGATGCCAATAAAAATTGTACCGGCCACTACAATGGTATCAATAACCACGGCAGGCAGACCGACTTCTGCCACCTGCGTCAGCGTCAGACGAAAGCCATACAGCACAATGCCTGCACGTAGTATTTGCTTAGTACAGAACTTTATACCCGGTACCCATGTCTCCGGCAAATGATTACGTAAACTGTTGGCGTATATCATACCCAAGATGATACCCACAATTAACGGACTAAAAGAAAGACTTTTTACGAAAGGAATCTCAGCTATATAAAAAGCTGAAAAAGAAAACAAGGCAATCAGCAGAATGCCATGCAAAGTGTTACCTCTGTTACCACGACTAAACATAGAATTAAATTTAGTATTTATAATGTTTATTTATTAACTGGCGCAAAGGTACGTCATTCACATTTTCTATCCTATTTAAATCTCATTATACATGATAACAGAAAGTAATAGCCAAGCAAAAATCACCCCACTATTCACTACAAAGCACTTCACATTTTAAAATTAATGTGCACAGATAACACTTGCAAAATTACAGTTTACTTCCATTATGCATTGCAAACTGCATGAAAACTTGCGCCAATCCTCCTTCTTGCCCTTGCTGCTGCACAAAGCTGAAATCACGGAGCATAGGCATGTCTTTCACTTCAACCACACGGAAAATACCAGAAGCCAATTCACGACTGATGGAACGTATAGAGACAATCCCCATACAATTCGCTTTTTCAAGGAAAAGCTTAATACTTTCCGTACTGCCAAGGTACATCAACACCTGGAGTGAAGAAAGCTTAATGCCACATTGACTCAAACCTCGCTCTATCAAATCAAGCGTACCGGAGCCACGTTCACGAAGTACTAAAGGAATACTCAGCATATCCTTGGAAGTAATCTCTTCCGGTAATGACAACTTGCTTTTAGTGTGCACCACAGCCACAAGTTCATCATCCAAGAAATGGGAATATTTCAGATTTGGCAAACGAAAAACGCCCTCTACCAGCCCCAAGTCTATGCGATGCTCCTGTAAAGCAGCTTCTATCTCACGTGAATTACCATTCATCAGCGAAAGGTTTACTTGCGGGAATTTCTTAATGAAGCTGGCAAGCAACGGAGGCAAAACATATTGGGCAATTGTAGTACTGGCCCCCAAACGCAGTTCTCCCGTATATTCATTATGCAGCAGATGCATTTCATATTCCAGTCGCTTGTAATCTTCCAAGATACGGCCACAATGCTCCAGTAGCAACTTACCAGCTTCCGTCAAGCTGATTTTACTACCTTGCCTATCAAACAGACGCGCCTGATAGGTACTCTCCAACTCTTGTATATGCTTTGTTATGGCAGGCTGACTGACAAACAACTCTTGCGAAGCTTTCGTGAAACTCAGATTCTTCGCCACAGATTGAAATACTTTTAATCGAAAATCAGACACGGAGTTAGTGATTAAGGATTAATAATAGGTGATTAATAACAGGACTATTCCAATTCTTCGGCTTTAATGCCTAACGCACGCATCATGGAATAACCTAACAAATCCCATTTACAACCAAGAGGACGAGCAGGTTCATCCATATTGAAAAGAAAAATTTCTTTCGATTTTTCCGGATCAGCTTCCCTTAGATGCTCCTCAAGAACCTCCATAAGTTTAACACCGTAATCATCTATAAACGGAACCAGCATAAGACGCTTCACATCAGCAGAATCAAGTGCTATATTCAGCAGATCAAGATAGAGGTTCGCCCGGGAAACAAGTCCCTCAGAAGAAACAGAAATGAATGAAAACTCACCTAACTGATTCGTAAATCCCACCCCATTTAAGTCTTTATTTAAATCTGCGGGATCACAATGAAGCAATTTATCAGTCTGCCCATCATGTACAAAAAGCACTCCGATATTGTTTTCTTTATCACGAACACCAGAATCAAGTGCCAGATAAGAAGCCCATTCTTCCACATAGATATTTTGCAAGGGACGTCCCAACTGCAATTCAAAGTATTTCTTTAAGTCCTTAACCACATCATTGAAATATGCTACATCCACCAGTACCACATTCTCTGCGAGTTCTACATTTTCTGCCATAATCTGCTCTATTCTATTTTTAAGGGATAAAGATACGATAATCCTTTTAACCCAGCATGAAAACTATTCAAAAATTTCCCGATATAAACCAAATAAAAAGTTGAAATTTACTCTTTTATATTTACATATGACTTGAGACGTTATTTGAGGTACCCTCAGTCGTTATGCAAGGGTATCTCAGTCGTTAAGTGAGGGTACCTCAGTCGTTATGTGAGGGTACCTCAGCCGTTATGTTAGACTCTTTCTTTTTAAACACCTAATATACAACATATTACAAATCAACATCTTTAACTTTTTTCCAAAAATCGAAATCTTCGAACAGAAAGGAATAGTAATTTATCTTTAAATTCATAACCAACTATGCACTTTTGAAGTAACCTTGCCGCTATCTCATCTTAGTTTCGGCAGAAGTTATATAAATCCCGCAATGCCACACAGTCATTTTGTCATTATTATTCATTTACTAACTGCAATTTTGTCATAAATAGGCTATTGGCAAATCTTTTGCGCCCCCTTAGGTGTTATTGAAAATGAAAAATAGAAAGGAGATATAAGATATGAACTTTAACAATTTTACCATTAAATCGCAAGAGGCTGTGCAAGAAGCACTGAACCTGGCCAAAAGCCGTGGACAGCAAGCTATCGAACCAGTTCATGTAATGCAAGGAGTAATGAAGGTAGGCGAAAACGTCACTAACTTCATCTTTCAGAAGCTGGGCATGAATGGTCAACAGGTGGCACTTGTACTTGACAAACAAACTGACTCTTTGCCCAAAGTTTCGGGTGGAGAACCTTACTTGAGTCGCGAGACAAATGAGGTATTCCAGAAAGCGACCCAATATTCCAAAGAAATGGGTGACGAGTTTGTTTCACTGGAGCATCTGCTGCTGGCATTGCTCACTGTAAAAAGTACCGTTTCTACCATCCTGAAAGATGCAGGAATGACAGAACGTGAACTTCGTAATGCCATCACCGAGTTGCGTAAAGGAGAAAAAGTGACTTCACAATCCAGTGAAGACACCTATCAGTCACTTGAAAAGTATGCTATCAACCTGAACGAAGCCGCCCGAAGCGGTAAGCTCGACCCTGTTATCGGTCGTGACGAAGAAATCCGGCGTGTATTGCAGATTCTGAGCCGTCGTACCAAAAACAACCCTATATTAATAGGTGAACCGGGTACCGGTAAGACTGCCATTGTAGAAGGTCTTGCCCACCGTATTCTGCGCGGTGATGTACCTGAAAACCTGAAGAATAAACAAGTATATTCACTGGATATGGGAGCATTGGTTGCCGGTGCTAAATATAAAGGTGAGTTCGAGGAACGCTTGAAAGCTGTTATTAATGAGGTGAAAAAATCAGAAGGAGACATAATTCTCTTTATTGATGAAATCCACACTTTGGTTGGTGCCGGAAAAGGTGAAGGCGCTATGGATGCCGCCAACATCCTGAAACCTGCACTGGCTCGTGGCGAACTGAGAAGTATCGGCGCAACGACCCTCGACGAGTATCAGAAGTACTTTGAAAAGGACAAAGCATTGGAACGCCGCTTCCAGATCGTGTATGTCAATGAACCGGATACGCTGAGTACCATCTCCATCCTGCGTGGTCTGAAGGAGCGTTATGAAAACCACCACCATGTACGGATTAAAGACGACGCCATCATTGCCGCCGTGGAGTTGAGTAACCGTTATATCACAGACCGCTTCTTACCGGATAAGGCTATCGACCTGATGGATGAAGCCGCTGCAAAGCTGCGTATGGAAGTAGATTCCGTACCGGAAGAGTTGGATGAAATTTCCCGCAAGATCAAACAGTTGGAGATTGAGCGCGAAGCCATTAAACGTGAAAACGATAAACCGAAACTGGAACAAATCGGCAAGGAACTTGCCGAACTGAAAGAACAGGAAAAATCGCACAAAGCAAAATGGCAAAGTGAAAAGACATTGGTCAACAAGATACAACAGAATAAGGTTGAAATCGAAAACCTTAAATTTGAAGCTGATAAGGCGGAACGTGAAGGTGACTACGGCAAAGTAGCCGAAATCCGTTACGGTAAGCTACAAGCTTTGAACAAGGAAATCGAAGATACTCAAAAAGAACTTCACATGATGCAAGGCGATAAAGCCATGATTAAGGAAGAAGTAGACGCTGAGGATATTGCAGATGTTGTATCCCGTTGGACAGGTATTCCGGTCAGCAAGATGTTGCAAAGTGAAAAAGACAAATTGTTGCATCTGGAAGATGAACTCCACCAGCGTGTGATTGGGCAGGACGAAGCTATCGAAGCTGTCGCTGATGCTGTACGCCGTAGCCGTGCCGGTCTGCAAGATCCGAAACGCCCGATTGGTTCGTTTATCTTCCTCGGTACTACCGGTGTTGGTAAGACAGAACTTGCCAAGGCTCTTGCCGAGTTCCTCTTCGATGACGAGTCTATGATGACGCGTATTGACATGAGTGAATATCAGGAAAAGCATAGCGTATCTCGTCTGGTCGGAGCGCCTCCGGGATATGTAGGTTACGATGAAGGTGGCCAGTTGACCGAAGCTATCCGCCGTAAACCCTATTCAGTCGTACTGTTCGACGAAATAGAGAAAGCACATCCGGATGTATTCAATATCTTACTTCAGGTATTGGACGACGGACGCCTGACGGATAACAAAGGACGTGTGGTAAACTTCAAAAATACCATCATTATCATGACATCTAACATGGGTAGCGCTTATATCCAAAGTCAGATGGAAAAGCTGAATGGTACCAACAAGGAGCAGGTAATTGAGGAAACAAAGAAGGAAGTGATGAATATGTTGAAGAAAACTATTCGCCCGGAATTCCTGAACCGTATCGATGAAACAATCATGTTCCTGCCGCTGACTGAAAGCGAAATCAAGCAGATTGTGGTACTCCAGATAAAAAGTGTACAAAAGATGCTTGCCCAAAATGGCGTGGAATTGATATTGACGGAAGGAGCCATAGAATTCCTGACGAAGGTAGGATATGATCCGGAGTTTGGTGCTCGTCCCGTAAAACGGGCTATCCAACATTACTTGCTGAATGACTTGTCGAAGAAACTGTTATCTCAGGAAGTAGACCGTAGCAAACCGATTACAGTAGATGCCAGCGGTGAAAGATTGGCATTTAGAAATTAAACCTAAAAAAACGAAGATAAAAAAGGCTGTCTTGTTTCTGGATGAAATGTACTTCAGAACTAACAAGACAGCCTTTTCTTATTTTATAGCGAGCTGCTTAACAACCGGTGTGGATAGGGGATGCGTCACAACCAACACATAATCTCCTGCGCATGGCAAATCAAAAGAAATTTGTTCCTCTTTCGCCTGCTTTACATCAATCACCTTTCCCCGGATATGGTATAAACAAAGCGTAGCGTTAGGCAACACTCCACCTACATATATCTTACCAGCAGTTTTATCTACCTGTACTGTTACGCTCTTATGCTCTTCCATCTTATCATTGCCAACCTCAAGTTCCCCCTCAAGGCAGTAAATTCATAATAAAAAAGCGTGGGAACTGTTGTTATTATTGTACCTGGGGCTCTGGACTGCCACTATTCAAATAATATACAACAACCCACGCTCCGAACTATATATACATGTGCATATACAACAGAGCATGAACGTTTGTTGTCTATTATCCTTGAATAGCGTGAAATTGTCCAGATTTCAAGTACAAGATAATATAAAACGCTTTTATCTATAATTATCCTTCAATTATTGTAAAGGGAGGCCACTACCTACCCTGCATTTCAGGATGGCAACAAAGGTAGAAAAAAAGTAGTCAAAATTAAAGCTACAGCATAAAAAAAAGCGAATTATCCGAGAAGTCCCGCATAATCCGCTTTTCTATGAAAAGAATAGCTTGTTTTTAATTTTATTCTTCTGTTTTTTCTTCAGTAGCTTCAACTTCTGCAGCCTCTTCGAAATCAGTCATTCCGCAAGTAACTAACAGGTTGTACCAGGAAATAAGTTTTTTGATATCCGTCACATATACACGGTCGCGATCGAAAGTAGGCAGAACCTCTCCCAAATAAGCACGAAGGTCATCAGCAGTAGCTTTTTTCAGATCCATCACTACAGCTGCACCGTTTTCTTTCTTTTTCATGGCAAGTAATACATCTTTCAAAGGCACATCGTCCGTATCCGTATACATGGCAATATCGCCCAAAGATATTATTTTCTCGTTACCATAAGCAGGGAAACGTTTCTTGTCTGTAAGTGATTCTACAATCAACATATTTCTACCTTGTGAAATGAGTTTATACAATCCCGGTTTACCGGAGATAGACAAAATAGTCTTCAACATAGTATGTTCTATTTTTTATTAGTAATATTTTATTTTTTCGGTGGGCAAAGGTAAGCAATATTTTTAGATAGAGAAGTTATTAGTGCTAAAACCTGCGGAATTAACGGAGTTTCACCGTCGTTTACAATTACAAAATCAGCCTGGATACGCTTATCTTCATCACTCATCTGGCTACGAACACGACGTTCCACTAGTTCCCGCGAAGCAGTATCACGCTGCATGGCACGGGCTATACGGATTTCCTCGGGTGCATATACCATAATTACAGCATCTACTTCACCTGCAAACCCGGCTTCAATCAGAATTGCAGACTCCATCCCTACTATCGGATATGCATCGTATCGCTTTACCCATTGATGAAAATCATCCCGCACCCGTGGATGAATAATACCGTTTACAGTACGGATATGTTCGGGGTTACCAAATATATAGGAAGCAAGCAAGGTTTTATTCAACTCTCCACCGGTATAAATATCTTCTCCCAGTAAAGCTATCAGTTCCCGGCGAATCAAAGAGTCCGAAACAGTCAGGCGCTTGGATTCAATATCTGAGATATAAACAGGGACACCCATCACTTCCAGTAGTCGGGAAACTACACTTTTTCCACTACCGATTCCACCAGTTATACCTATCTTAATTGCCATAATCAGGAGATACTTGCTCAATTAGGAAATCTACCTGCTCCGGACTGATACGTATCTGGTTTACGCCTTTCGGCACTGATCTTAATTTCACCGTATACTTATCCGAACCTAACTTCAGAAGTTCCTCATAAGAAACATTGATATGAAAATCACTTGCTGTTATTTGGCGGAAATGACTCAAACCAACCTGGAAAGTAACATTCACTTTTGATGGAAATGCACGCAACACTTTACCTGCAGGAAAGTTAACACCCCGCAAAGGAACTTCCACAGTTTTCTCCGTATAAATATCCACAGGAAAAATCATCTCCACAGAAGCTGGCACAAACTTAACCCCCTTCTGAGCAAGCAAAGGAATTTGCTTTTTCAGCGTATCAGAGACATCTTCAAATTTCACCTTCTGTGTATAGACAATGGTTATCGTATCCAATACACCGGCAGGTGCGTAGGCTAATACAGAATCAGGTGTACAAATTGTATCGGAAATATAATACTGGCGTCCGGCACTCACTGTTCCCTGTAACTTTACCGGAACTAATTTGGAGTCTCCGGTAGAATAGATATACTCCAACGTATCGGGTTTCACGGAAAGCAATTTTGTAGATACGTTCAACTGGTTGAGCAATCTTTTCTCAAACAGCGAAGAATAAATACGTACATGGTTATCCTTTCCTTTATAATCAGAAAAATCCAGAGTAATAGGGAAAAAGCTCTTTCCAAGCATATAGTTAAGTAACACCGTACCTTTATCTTTCACCCGAATATGTAGTTCGGAAGGAGGTTCAGAAGTTATAACAATATTATTAGGAACTCCTTTCAGACGTACCGGAATGGAGAATTCCGTTTCATAATCATTATTCAATGTCTGAAGCAGCCAGAAACCACTGGCAATGAAGAAGAAGAATAAAAAAATTAAGAACTCTCTGCTCTTATCACTGAGCAGAAAGTCCTTAATTTTTCTCGCTGTTTTTAAATATATGCGTTTTATGTTCCTACGATCAATCATAGGCTCACTATTCAAATTTATTTAGCAGCCTGATTACTGTTAGCATCTGCAGCTGCTGCAAATATAGAATTCTTATCAATTCTAATCTTAACATTAGAAGCGATTTCAAGTACTATATCATTATCATTAATCTCTTTGATAACACCATGAATACCGCCGGCAGTAATCACCTTTTGGTTTACCTGAAGCGATTTGCGGAAGTTTGCAATTTCTTTTTGCTTTTTGTTTTGTGGACGAATCATGAAAAAATACATGATAGCAAACATGGCAATCAGAAGAATCCACATCATGCTACCACCACCAGGGGCTGCGGCAGGAGCTTGCAAGAATACGGTCATTAAATTCATAAATTATTCGTTTTTAGTTTTTAATACTCAACAAAGATATCAGTTTTTAGCCAACTTACCTTCTTTTTTTAATTGATTAACTATTCCGTCTAATGTACCATTTACGAAACTTCCGCTCTTTATCGTACTATAGACTTTAGCAATCTCTACATACTCATTTAACGAAACACTCACAGGAATGTTCGGAAAACTTAGAATTTCTGCTAATGCACATTGCATTATTATCACGTCCATAAAGGCTACACGATCCAAATCCCAATTACGAGTATTCTCACTGATCAGATGACGATAGTAGTCGCAGTTCAAGATAGCACGACGGAACAAACGACGAGCAAACTCCTGGTCCTCCTCATCTTTGAACTCAGGCAGCAAAGTCTGATTGGCACCATTCTTTTCCTCAAAACGTTTGATTGTCTTCAGAACAAAAGTATCTACGATTTCTTTGTCATCGTTCCAGTAAAGGCTCTGGTCTTCCAACAAAGTATCCAATGCTTCGTTATTAAAAATAAATGCTTTATAGAGCTTTCTCCATAATTCACGGTCTGTTTCATAAGACTTATCAGGCGAAGCCATATACTCCTTATATATATCAGAAGATATAATCTTCTCATACAAACCCTTGATAAAATCTTCGTCATTTGTCCACGACCGTTTTTGGTTGGCAGCAAAGTCAAGCAACTGCTTATTCACTTCCAATTGAGAAACGAACTTGTTTTCTACGAATTTCATGTTGGGATACAACTCCTCTGCGGTCGGAGCTAACTTGGCTTTTGCCGCATCAATGCGTTTTTGTGCGTAAGTCGTCAGAGCCACCATCAGCATCAGCAAATAATTATAAAGGTCATACGCTTTCGAAAGACTAAAGAATAATTCTTTCTCCGCTGAGTCTAAATTTTTACTGCCATTCTGATAATAAGCATATACAATCTGTATAATCTTAAGACGAATAAGAGAAATGTTTCTTGCAATCACTGAAAGCAAGAAAGTGGTGACCGGTGAAGGCGAAGATGCACAGGTAAGTTTTGAGAAACATAAGATTTTCTTATATAGGGAAGATTTTGAAAAGTTCATGAACGGTCTGAATGAAGCTATTAATTTCATTAACCAGAAAGAAATGCCGGAAGTTATAGGCGATATGAATGCAAAAGCAGATGCAGAGCATGTTATAGATGCAGATGCCGATGCAAATATAGAAGCAACACTGGAGACTATAGCTGAAATGAATGAAAAAGGTATGGAATTGGACGGAGAAATCAAGATTGATATAGATTTTGAAGAGCCAACTCTTTGATAATTCAAAAAGAAGCTGTACTTTTGCACCGCTTTTTTGCAACATTGTGTGGTAACCCCACATCGTGCGATGGTGAATTAAGCAACAAAACAACTTAATTTAGAGTAACACAAAAAATTAAAGAAATGAAATCAATTGAAGTAAAAGGTACTGCAAGAACTATTGCAGAACGTTCTTCGGAACAAGCAAGAGCTTTGAAAGCTATTCGTAAAGACAACGGTG
>QWCY01003833.1_pt1 | contig 16503 bp, 9 predicted proteins | sample 1972631 | NCBI WGS metagenome assembly QWCY01 (sample SAMN09866696, study PRJNA288562) | Human gut metagenome isolate pre1_stool, whole genome shotgun sequencing... | isolation source: gut | host: Homo sapiens | place: USA: California
TTTTTCCTTCTGCACCAACATTAAAAAGGTGATCCTGCCGGATACGGTAAAGGTGATTGAACAGAATGCGTTTGTGTGCTGTTCGTTGAATTACATTAGGATGCCTAGAAGACTGAAAGAATTGGGCGGGAGTGCATTTCATGAATCTGCTTTAAAGAAGATAACAGTATACGGAAAAGTGGAATTGAATGGAACATTTAAATATTGCAAAAAGTTAAAGACAGTGGTGCTAAAGAAAGGTGTTAAGAAACTTGGAGAATATGTGTTTATTGATTGCCCGAAACTGAGAAGTGTGACGGTTCCTAAAGGCATAAAAAATCTTTGGTTGTACATTGACAGCATATTTTATTATCGGGGATTAAAGTGCAACCTTTCCAACATTACCATAAAAACACCAAAGAACTCAGAAATGTATAAGGAACGAAAATTTTTAAAGAAACGATACAAGATAAAAGTGAAAGTCATCAAGTAATGTTTACTATGTTTCTTGAAACATGAGTTGACAACTAAAAAGTGTATAACTACTGGCAGAGGATGTGACTAAAAGTACATCCTCTGCTTTTATTACGGAATAGGAAATTACTCGTGCTGTTACGTTATACCACCAAAAATTGCTTTAGCAATTCTTGCAAAGCAAAGCGCTGGCTTTGTTCTTATTAATGGAATTTATGAAATAAGGCTTAAAAAAGATGTCATACGAGATCGTGACTGAATCTTACAATTTTGTGAAATGCTATGGAAAGGATGAAATTTTTATAGAAATATGCTATTATAATGCCGTAAAAAGTACGAAATATCATATAATGAGCCTCTTGGAGAAGCGAGCAGATCAGCGTGCGAGACGAGCTGGAAAGCTCTAGAAGAGTGAATCTGTGAGTTGTTAAGGGGAAATTGCTAAATGTGATACAGAAAATAAGGGGCGCAAAAAGTTGATATAAGACTGCGCAGAAAGAGGAGGATATGAGTGGATTTAGAGTAGCGGGGGACAAAAGTTCACACCGCAAAAAAGAGCGAAAGCATCCGAAGCTTCGGTTGGCGATGAAAATTGCACTGCTTGTTATATTATTGATCATCATGGCAGTAATGATTGTTTTTTACGTTAAATTTGGAGATGATCTGTTGCGTTGGCGCAATCAGGCAAAGCAGGATGTGCAGTCATCGACGACGGAAACGTTCCGTTCTTCGGAGACCAGTTTTATTTATTCGGCAGATAAAAAAGTGATCGCCAAGTTGCGGGGAGACAAAGATTCCTATTATTTGGCGTTTGATCAAATTCCGCAATCGGTGAAAGATTGTTTTATCGTGACGGAAGATCGAGATTTTTATGAACATGACGGGGTGAATATTCTCTCCACTATGAAAGCGGCAGTGCTGCTTGTAAAGAGTCGTTTGTTCCATGAAAAGATTTCTCGAGGCGGAAGTACGATCACGCAGCAGCTTGCCCGTAAGATCTATTTGACGGATGATAAAACGTATGAGCGAAAAGTGCGCGAAATTTTTTACGCAATGGAGCTGGAGAAGAAATATACCAAAGACCAGATCTTGGAATTTTACATTAATAATGTATGTTTTGCAAATGCGAAGTACGGTATCGAGTCAGCCAGCAGAGCTTACTTTAGCAAGGGAACTTCGGAGCTGAATCTTGCAGAGGTGGCATTTTTGTGTTCGATCCCGAACCGACCGGAAACGTATAATCCGTTGGAACATTATGACAATGCGATCAAGCGTAAAGACCGTATTTTGAAACAGCTTTTGCAGGAAAAGAAAATTACGGAGGCAGAGTACAGCGATGCTTCTTATACGGAGATTGTCCTGGATCCGGCAGAGGCGATCAAGAGTCAGGACTATATGGCTACGTATGCGATCAGTTGTGCGACAAAAGCGTTGATGCAGCAACATGGATTTGAGTTCCGCTATGAATTTGCCAATGACGCGGATCGCAAAAATTATCAAAAAGAGTACGATACACTGTACGACGAGTGTAGAACACAGTTGAATACCGGCGGCTATCATATTTATACATCGCTCAGTCGTTCCAGACAGAAAAAACTGCAGACGAGTGTGAATGATGCCCTGAAGGGATTTAAGGAAAAAACAAAGGATGGTACTTACAAGTTACAGGGCGCGGCTACTTGCATTGACAATGAGACGGGATTCGTAGTTGCAATTGTCGGTGGACGTAAGCAGAAATCAACGACGGGTTATACGTTGAATCGAGCTTTCCAGAGTTATCGTCAGCCGGGTAGCTGCTTTAAGCCGGTCGCGGTATATACGCCTGCATTGGAACGCGGCTATACACCGAATTCGATCGTAGATGATTCAAGGTTTAAGGGTGGCCCTAGCAACTCGGGCAACAGCTATCTTGGAAAGATCACGTTGCGCCGTGCCGTAGAGAAGTCCAAGAACGTTGTCGCTTGGAAGATCTTTAAGGAAATTACGCCGAAGGTTGGTCTTAGTTATCCGCTCAAAATGCATTTTGCCAATATTGTAGACAATGACTATTATCTATCTGCATCGCTTGGTGGACTGACGAACGGCGTGACAACGGTCGAGATGGCTTCTGCGTATGCGACGATCGCAAATGATGGCGTTTACCGCGAGCCGACCTGCATTAAGAAGATTACAGATTCCGAGGGAAATGTTATTTTAAAGAATAACGGAACCAAGCGGAAGGGAACGAAAGTCTATGAGAAAAATGCAGCACGTTCCATGACAGATATTTTGACCGGTGTATTGACAAGTGGTACAGCAGCAGGACATGAATTGAACAATATGTCTTGCGCCGGTAAGACGGGAACGACGAACGACAAAAAAGATGGATGGTTCTGTGGATTTACTCCATATTATACAACGACGGTATGGGTGGGATATGATTCGCCAAGAACATTAGAGGATCTGTACGGAAGTACGTATCCGCTAACAATTTGGGAAAACTTTATGAATGAGATTCATATCGGCCTGGAGAATAAGGATTTTGTGGAATCGGAATCATCAAGCAGCAAGTCAGACAAGAAAGATAGAGGTTACTCGACAAAACCACGTGAAACGATCGATCCTGAGGCGCGTGAGACAGAAACACCGGAGGAGACGACAAAGCCAAAAGCAACCAAAAAGCCGGTTGTTACGGCAACACCAAAGGCAGAGCCGGAGATAACGGAACCACCAACGACTATTGATGATGACCCAAGTGATGTGCCGAGCGATAATACACAGCCGGATGATGTCGGAGACGATACCGGGGACGACACAGAATAAGATGTATCAGGATGTGGCATGAGACACGCTGCGGTAGTGTGTGCATTGGAACAGGGCGTGAGACACTGCAGAATAAGTTGTGTCAGAATGAAGCGCGAGACATTGCGGTAGTGTGTGCATTGGAACAGGGCGTGAGACACTGCAGAATAAGTTGTGTCAGAATGAAGCGCGAGACACTGCAGTAGTGTGTGCCAGGAGGAGAAGGGCATGAAATTTAGCCTTTGTATGATTGTGAAAAATGAAGAGGCAGTTTTGAATCGGTGCTTGGAGTCCATGGCATCAGCGATGGATGAGATCATTATAGTGGATACCGGATCTACCGATGCAACCAAAAAGATCGCCGCAGCGTATACCGATCAGATCTATGATTTTGCGTGGACAGGAAACTTTGCAGAGGCAAGGAACTATGCAGCTTCCAAGGCAACCGGTGATTACATTTATACGGCAGATGCCGATGAATATTTGGAGCCGGAAGAGCTGCAGAAATTATTGCAGCTCAAAAAGGTATTGCTGCCTGAGGTTGAGATCGTGCAAATGCTGTATTGCACACCGCCGGAACTTAGTACCGTATATAATTTTGCGGAGGAGTACCGCCCTAAATTATATAAGAGACTGCGTTCGTTTACTTGGATCGATCCGATTCATGAGACGTTACGTTTGGAGCCGGTTGTGTTTGACAGTGAGATACGTATTCAGCACAGACCATCGCCCGGACATGCCAAAAGAGACCTAGAGGCACTGGCAGCCGCAGCGGATCGTGAGAAACTGTTGTCCGACAAATTGCGCCACATGTACGCAATGGAATTGTATCGCTGTGGAGACGTCAGCGATTTTAACAGAGCGAAGGGATTTTTCCAAAGAGTAATGGAGGATCCGGACAGTGGACAGGATGCGCTTCGAGAGGCAATCTGTGTGCTGACACGAGGTTATCGTTTGGAGGGAGATGTTTCGCATTTTTTGGCATATGCATTGCGGGATGCAGTGACGGCACCTACTTCTGAGCTATGCTGTGAACTTGGAGCTTATTTTGAAGAGTGTGGGGATCTGGCGGAAGCAGCAATGTGGTATCAGAATGCACTTAGCGAAACAGAGAGCATATTAGATGCCCGCACCGGCAATGAAATTCCGACACGGGCATTAGAACGTTTTTGACAAAATCAAAGAGATTGTTCGATCGTATCCAATTCTTTCATCCAAAGAGCAGCGGAGGCATCACTAGGCATACGCCAGTCGCCGCGCGGTGACAATGCAACGCTGCCGACCTTTGGCCCATCCGGCAGACAGGAACGCTTAAATTGCTGGGCGAAGAAACGCCAATAAAATGTTCTCAACCATTTATAGATGGTTTTATCATCGTATTCTCCCGCAAATGTATATTTTGCCAAACGAAAGATTTTCGTCGGTGCATATCCAAAACGCATTAGATAATACAAGAAGAAATCATGCAGTTCATAAGGACCTACAATATTTTCTGTTTTCTGAGCAATCTTGCCGTCCTTTGGAGGCAGGAGTTCCGGACTTACCGGGGTATCTAAGACATCTAATAACACAGCTTTTAGCGAAGGATCTTCCGTTGTTTCCGCATAATAGGATACCAAATAACGAACCAACGTCTTTGGAACGGACGCGTTGACGCCATACATGGACATATGGTCGCCGTTGTAAGTTGCCCAGCCGAGTGCCAGCTCTGACATGTCACCGGTACCGATCACCATACCATTTGACTGGTTGGCAAGATCCATTAAGATCAGTGTGCGCTGTCTGGCCTGTGAGTTTTCATACGTAACATCATGGCTGCTCGGATCGTGTCCGATGTCCCGAAAATGAAGTTCAACTGCTTCGTGGATCGGGACTTCTTTTAGTGTTGCGCCGAGCTGCTTTGTGAGTGTGCAGGCGTTTTGGTAAGTGCGGTCGGTCGTGCCAAAACAAGGCATCGTGACGGCAACGATTCCACTTCGGTCAAGTCCAAGCAGATCAAAGGCTTTCGCAGTAACTAACAGAGCCAGCGTTGAGTCCAATCCGCCGGATATGCCGATCACAGCGCTGGTGCAATGGGTATGCGCCAATCTTTTTTTGAGTCCCATCGCCTGAATGTGTAAAATTTCATCGCAGCGGCGGTCGCGGTCTGCCTTACTGTTCGGGACAAACGGTGTTCGTTCATAATGTCTTGTGAGCGTTGTCTCTTCCACCTGCTGAAATGTAAAATGAATAATCTGATAAGCATCTTTCTCTGACTCGTCGGTGCCCGGAACAATTTGTGGAAACGTGGAAATGCGTCTACGCTCACTGGTTAAACGCCCCAGATCGATCTCAGACAGGATCATACCATTTTGGAAACGCTTGCTTTCGTTGAGCAGTGTACCGTTTTCGGCGATCAGATTATGCCCGGCGAATACAAGATCCGTAGAGGATTCGCCTTCTCCTGCATCTGCATAAATATATGCACACAAAAGGCGGGCAGACTGTCCGGTTACTAACTCACGGCGATAAATATCTTTGCCGGTTGTTTCATCGCTGGCCGACAGATTAACAATGACGGTTGCACCGTGCAGAGCGTGTGCGGTAGAAGGTGGCGCTGCAGTCCATAAGTCCTCGCAGATCTCCGCACCAATGATCAATCCCGGCATATTGTCTGCTTGAAACAAGGTCTTGCTGCCAAACCAGATGAGATCTAATCCCTCCTCATCGCAAAGTTCCGGCATATGAAGGAAAATGCCCTCTTTCGGGGCGGCTGTAAAATGCCTTGCTTCATAAAATTCGGAATAATTCGGAATAAAAGTTTTGGGGATCAGACATATTACTTCTCCATGGAATACGACAGCGGCTACGTTATATAGCCGGTTCATATAAGAAAAAGGCAGACCAACAATGGTCATCATATCCATCTTAGCGGACACTTTCCGAATACGGTTCAGGCCGGAGATGGCACCGTCTAATAACGCCTTTTGTAAAAAGAGATCGCCACAGGTATAGCCGGTCAGACAAAGTTCCGGCAAAACCAACAGCTTCGCATGCTCTGTATTTGCTTTCTGCATACATTCGATGATCTGCTCTGTATTGTAATCGGGATCTGCAACACGGATGTCCGGCGTTGCAGCAGCAACTTTCAAAAATAAATCGTTCATAGGCACTCCTTATTTTTCTATTATGATCTAGTTATCATTTTAAGCGGTAGTTCAAATGTACCACGTTGGCATGGGAATTGCAACCAAAGTTCAGTCTTGCGTATTGCGTATTACGGTAAACAGCTTTATTCCTGCTTTCGTATTACGGCAAACCGATGTATTCCTGCTTGCGTATTGCGACAAACCGCTTTATAATGTGTAATTGGGCAAAAAATGAAGGTGAATGCGGAGGCATAGTAATGCACTTGGATATTTTAATTGATATGAAATTGCTGTTGTGTAGCGTGACATCGCCAGGAATTGCTTTAGCAATTCTTGCAAAGCAAAGCGCTGGCTTTGCTTTTTTGTATCGTTTTTTTTATACTGTGATCGCAATGGAAGCGGCGGCTGTGAGTTTGTTCCTGCCGCTGCTGTTTTTGCGTGTGGTTATAAGTGGTCTGCCAAAGAAATATATGGTATGGCTGTGGCGGTTGTATTTTTTGCGGATCGTGTGTCCGATCCAGATTTCCAGTACGTTTAGTATTGTTCCGCCGTGGAATCGCAGTTACCATCGATTTTTAGCAGATGTAGGACTTGATATCGATGCGCAGCATGGCGGACTGCTTCGCAGTCTGAGCGATGTATGGCAAGCGAACATACAAGTAACGTCTCTCTATCGGATCATGGCGATAGGATACTTTGCAGGAATGCTGTTATTGGTAGTTCTTTTGGTGATTCGGGCGGGAAAGGTGCGTTCCGCGATCCGTATGCGGGAAAAACGACTGGAGGGTACTTTGTACCAGTCAGCGGTCGAATTGCCGGTCATGACAGGTCTGTTCGTGAATCGCGTGTTTTTGCCGGAAACGATGAATGTGCAGGAGGCGAAATATACATTAGCACATATGGAGTGTCGACGTGCTCGCAGAAGCAATCTTTGGAATGCATTTTATGTAACGGCGTTGCTTTTGCATTGGTACAATCCTTGCGTATGGGCTGCCGTATTTTTGGTTAGACGGGATGAGCAGATGGCGTGCGATGAATGTGCCGTGGACAGATGCAGTGCGGCAGACAAGAATGCGTATATACAAGGGATTTTGAACATTGTACCGCAGGAAAAACGTGTGCCATTTACTGCGTGTGCAAGCTTTGAAACAGACTTAGAGAGACGGTCGCAGCGTTTGCTGCATCAGGGATCCGACCGAATGTGTTATAAAATGACCGGTGTGATCCTTTTGCTTTTGATGTTTTTCTGGCTTTTTTTGTTGCGTCCGGTTCAAAATGTATGGGCGGGAGGAACGTGGAATGCCGGGAGTGAGAAACTGTCCGCAAATAAGGACACGAGGAAAACGAATCTCATCCTTTCGCAGACAGATGTATTGTCGCCAAGTGGACTGAAACAGACAGTTTCCTTGCGGCATAAGCGTAATGAAGCCAACGGCAGGATCCTGGCAAACAGTTATGAGCTGCAGCTTGCGGATGCAGCAGGCAGTGAATTGGCAGTTGTTGACCTGCAGAAAGTGTTTCGAGAGCAGGGGATTGCGAAGGATACGCTTTATTTCCCGGAGGGATTGAAGCTGCAGACCGGTGACTATAATAATGATGGGATTCAAGAACTGCTTTTGGGACAGCAGAGAGCGTGGGATGCAACAGAGCAAAAGCAGATCGGGAGATTGCTGTCCAACAAAACGGACAGCAAGTCAAAAACAGCGTCAAGCATGGGCAACGAGAACGTCACGCCGACACCAGCAAAACAGGTTAAGAACTTGCGGACGTATGTGTACGTAATGTTTCAGATGCAGGAGACCGGTTTGCAGATCGTCTCAGAGGCGGTATATGGGGAGCAGGCGGCATCGATGCAGTCTGTGAAGCCGAGTCAGGAATCGGACGTGAAGGACTTGTTTTATATGCAGCTCTCCGATGGAAAGCTGTACTATATTTGGGACAGCGATGCAACAAAGTTCCTGGCAAAGAAATTATCGTCTGATGAATTGAATCAGCATAGAAGGGCGTCACAGGGAACAGAGGAAGCGGGAGTCAGCAAGACAGAGACTTTGGAAGATGCCGATGGCAACGAGTGTATGCGCGTGCAGACGACCACTGACACGACCGGAAGTCCGGAAATCGGTCAGATCATGATGTCCCAAAACAAGAAAAAGATGAACGAGGTCAAGGGATATTTTTGCGAGTTGAAGTGGGTGCCGCAATCTGATGCTTCGTCCGGACGATATGCAGTATTGATCTATAATGGCACTAAAGCACAGACATTTGTGCTGTATGATGTTGATAAAGCTACGGAACTGTACCGGCAGGAAGACGGCAATGATATTCTCAGCAGTATCTTTGCCAAATATAATGACACACAGATTCAGTTTAAAAGTGGAGCAATTGCGGTGTACAAGCTCGCGGAACAAAATGGGAGCAGGCTAACGATTGATTTTGCGGCAGAAGCAGAAGATGGCGTAGATGTGAGTGGAAGTTATGTTTATGATATGGATAGTGAACAGATTTCCAATCTGCAGTATAACCAGTCGAATGATGATACGCAGACCAAGAATTCGTCAACCGGGAATGCCGGGACAGACAGCGATTCTTCTTCCTCAAATAAGGGAACAGACAGCAGCTCGAAACGTAAGAACACAACAACGCCACAGCCTGTTCCGACAATAAATAGCAATTTGGGGGATTATTTAGATCCGTGATGGTCTTGGACAAGCAATGTTCCAAATTTACGAAGTCTGGTTCGATCGTATCTTTTCTTGACGGTATTTTCGTAGAGTGCTATTCTTATAAGAGCAGAAAGTTCGTGGCAGCCGGCTTTATGAATAAAGGCAGCTGCAGAAATATGAGAAGAGGAGGGAAAATATGATCGTAGATAGAAATCGTTTTGGAGATTCGGAGATAAAGAGCTGTAAGCAGTGTGGACGCAGATTACATCCTGAATATAATAAAGATATATGTCCGGCATGCATGGAAATGAATCTGTTTAATGAAGTGAAAGATTATATTCGTAAAAATGATGTGAACGAATCTCAGGTGGCTGACCATTTTGGCATTTCCAATGCGAAGGTACGCGCATGGATCCGTGAAGGTCGTATTCAGTACAAAAATACAGATGGCAAAACAGTGTCGCAGGTGTATTGTCAGATCTGCGGTAAGCCGTTGGATTTCGGGAATTTATGTTCCGAATGTCGTCATTTGCAGGGATTGGAAGTTGTTGCAAAGCGTTATGGAGAAGAGGCAGGACAGATGCGTTTCATTAACAAAGACAGGACGTGAAATTACAGCAATAATTATAGAATGTTGCATTAAAATTTCCAGAAATCGGAAAAAAATATATTAGTAGAGGTAGAATTTTCCAGGAAGATTCACCTCTTTTTTTATGATATGCTTTTTTGGGAGTCAAAGTATGTACAACGTGAAAAAGGAGGGAAATATGCAGCAAGTAAGAATTAAGTTGCAAAATATTTCGAAGTATTATTATTCCGAAACAGCAGTGACACAGGCATTGCAGGGTATCAATCTGGAGTTTCGCATGGGTGAATTTGTTGCGATCACAGGGGAAAGCGGCAGCGGAAAGTCAACATTGCTTAGGATCATCAGCGGTATGGATACGTTTGATGATGGGGAGCTTTATGTGGATGGACAGCCGACATTTCAGTATGATGAAGATGACTGGGAAGAATATCGTCGTACTAAGATCGGCTTTGTTTTTCAAGATTATAGTTTGATCGGTCATTATACCGCCAAAGAAAATATCGTCAGTGCACTTTTGATCATGGGAGTGCCAGAGAAAGAAGCTGGAGACAAGGCAATTCATTATTTGGAACGTGTAGGCCTGAGTGCACAGAGAGACCAGCGTGCGTCTAAGTTGTCCAGTGGTCAAAAGCAGAGATTGTCGATTGCTCGTGCGTTGGCAAAGAATACGGATATTATTGTGGCGGATGAGCCAACCGGTAACTTGGACAGTGAAACCGGAGCGCAGATCGTGAAATTGCTTCGAGATCTTTCGCAAGACCATTTGGTTATAATGGTAACTCACAATTATGAACAGGTAGAAAAATATGTTACCAGAAAAGTGCGATTGCATGATGGATCATTGATCTTGGACGTATCCGAAAATATGGACACGAATCAGAAGTCAGAAGTATCCGAAAATATGGACACAGATCAGAAGTCAGAAGTATCCGAAAATATGGACACGGATCAGAAGTCAGAAGTGTCCGAAAATACGGACACAGATCAGAAATCGGAGATGTCCGAGAATGTGGACAACAACGAGAAAACGTCAGACGGTAAAAAGTCTGAAAGCAATGAGGAACGACTTCGCGATCGTACCATAGGGCGGATCTTTGTGCGAATGAATGCAGTGAGACAGCCGGAAAAAATCGCATTGTTTATAGGATTTTTCTTAGCTGCTGCTATCGTATCGTTTTTATTTATCGGGCAGTTGCTAATGAATGCAGATGATATTTACACCAAAAAGTATTCAGCAACATCTTTTGCGCGCAAAGACGATAAGCGTATTTCAATTAGACGTAAAGATCAAAAGTTTATGACGAAAAAAGATATTGACCAACTCACCAAAATGAAGCACGTCGTTTCGGTGGATCAGTACGATATTGTGAATGACGTCAATTATTATTTTGAGGAAGGAAAAGATTATAGACAGGAGTACGGCTATAATAGGATGAGTACGAGCAATGAAGGGGGGCTGTACGACTCGCAGAACGTTGAATACGTCAAGAAAGATCAATACATGCGATCATCTTCCTGCTTGAAGAAATCGGATCTCGTAAAGGGCAGTCTGCCAAAGAAGATCGATGAAGTTGTACTGTACGATCGGGGAAAATATAAGGTTGGTGATACGATTACATTTTTCTATACAAGCGATGTGCTTTGGTCATCAACGGAGAATTATATACAGCGGAAGATGAAAGTAAGCGGACTGTTAAAAAATAAGGATAAACAGGTGTACTTTTCGCCGGAGATATGTACAATGCTGCAAAGTACCGTAACCGGTGGCAAAGTATTCTATGAATATGCCTATAATCAACAACTTGGCAAATATCAGGGACAGGCAACATTGTGGCCGATTGTTGGCGATATCGTGAAGAAGGATAACGAACTTTGTGTATCAGGTGCATATGAAGCAGCGGTGTATCGGGCAGAAGATAATGACTTGACTCTTTTAGATCAGTCCGGTTTATTGCATATTGATCAGTATGACAAGGATATGAAAAGCAAGGATGTCAAACAGATCGAGAATGTAGAAACCGGTGAGAAGATAAATGGCTGTGGGGCAAATTTTGCAGAGGTTTCTCAGAATATTTATGAGAAGTATTATCGCACCGAGAGCAGGCAGGCATCGGTATATATTACAAGTTACGCCAAAATGGATCATGTGTTAAAGGCATTGGATAAAGCCGGGTATGAGGCTGTGAGTACACTGCGTTTTGGTGCAGATGAATACGATTCAGATCTGGTACAGGAACGTTTAAGGACGATCGGCATTGCAGTGGCAATACTATTAGTGATGATGGCTGCTGAGATATTGATCTTACGTTCTATATTTAAGATTCAGATCAAAGACCAGAAAATCTTAAAATTCATGGGTATGTCCACAAAATTGATCGGCAAGATCAATTATATGGAGATGCGTCGATACAGTATTACTGCTATTATCGTGGTCGCGGTAGTGATGAATGTAGTTGGAATCTTTGTGCCGGCGCTGCGTGCTATGCTCTATTATTATGAATGGCCCGGGTACCTAGCGTACTTTATGTACAATTATGTGGCTGCGATGGTGATGGTAGCAGCGTTTAATCATTTGTTAAAAGGGAAGGTGAGCGAATGATCAAGATAGAACATTTACAGAAATATTTTAACCGCGGTAAACGAAGTGAGCTTCATGTATTGAATGATATTACATTGGAGCTGCCACAGACAGGTTTGGTATGTATTTTGGGGGAAAGCGGTTCCGGAAAAACCACGTTATTAAATACCATTGGTGGATTGGATGTGTTTCAGGGAGGAACACTTACTGTAGACGAAACGATATTAAAGAAGTACGAGCCAAAGAAAATTGAGCATTTGCGTTGTGAAAAATTTGGCTATATTTTCCAAAATTATTATTTGCTGCAGGATTACACGGTTGCTTATAATGTAAAGCTTGCACTTAGTCATTATGATCTGACGGATGAGGAAAAAGATGAGAGAGTATCGTATGTATTGGAGCAGCTTGGCATAGGCCGTTACAAAAAGAAGCTGGTATCCAAATTGTCGGGTGGACAGCAGCAGAGGGTATCTATTGCCCGGGCACTTGTGAAATCACCGCAGATCATATTGGCAGATGAGCCGACCGGCAATCTGGACGAGGAAAATACAATACGTACAATGAGTATATTGCGTGCGATTTCCAAGGAATGTCTGGTTATTTTAGTATCGCATGAGCGCCGTATTGCTGAGTTTTTTGCGGATCGTATTCTAGAAATCAAGGATGGAGAGATTACAAAAGATTACGATAATCATTCCGGCAGCAGTTATGAACGATCGGACGATGGTAATATTTATTTGCCGGAGCTCACATGTCAGGCCATGCAAAGCGATGAAAATGAAATTGAAGTGTACCAAAATGCGGACAGCAAAGAGGAACCTATTCGATTGAAAATGGCATGGAAAAGTGGGAAACTTTATATTCGGAGTGACATGGCAAGTGATGTGATCTTTGCGGGGGAAGAAGCCGGATGTGAAATCTTTGATGAGCCAAGACCAAAACTGGAGATGGAAGATGTTGAGAACTTCTCATATGAATTATCTCCATTGGAAATGAGTAAAAAATCCGGGTTGTCCTGGAAAGCAACCTGGCGAATGACACTAGAAAATTTGAAGTTGTTGGGGAAAAAGCAGGCATTTATCGTTGTCATCCTTTTAATAACAGCAATCATGCTTTCGCTGACGATATCGGACTTGATCACAGCAGTTACGGTGCATCGGGAAGAGATTGTGAAGGATGATTCACATTATGTACAGGTGGAGATGAAACTGGCTTCTCCGGCAGAAGAATATGCCGTTGGTGATACCATGCAGGAGTGTTATAATAAGGTGCTTTCGAAAGGGAAACGTAAGGATATGATGTTTTACGATGCAGCGCGTGACCTGGTGATACAGGCAGATACGTTATATCAGATGCGGGGGAGCAGCCAGGTGATCCGCGACTTTTCCTATGTGGACATATCGAAAGTTACGAAGAAAGATCTGTTATATGGACGGCTTCCAAAGAAATCGGATGAGATTGTTATCGATAAGCTGGTTGCGGATCGTTTTTTGAAAAGTGACACGGCTATTTCCGGTCAATATGCGTCCGCAAAGGAGTTGTTAGGAGAGACACTTTCTATTAACACATTCAGCAAAGATCTGACGGTAGTTGGCATTAGTGGCAACAACGAGGCGTCCATTTACTGTAGTCAATCAAAGCTGCTTGGAATGGTTGCGAGTTCCTATTCGGTCATGTCATTATCAGAGCTGCAGAAGCTGTATCCGGGTAAGTACGATAATGTAACCTTGCAGGATGATCAGATGCTGGTTCCGCAGTCAAAATATGATCAGATCAAAAGTTATCAGGAATTTCAGGGAAACCAGAAAGAATATCCGGTGCAACAGCTTGGTAACAGTTCCGTGTCTTACGAAGAGGAACCGGTTAGTAATGCAGGAGAAAATTACATTGTAGTGGGTGGATTTGACAATTCCTGTGATGTTGATTATGTTTTGACAGATGCCGCCGGTAAGCAGTTAGCAGACCAGTTGGCAGTGGGAATGCAGAAGATAAAGTATTATGTTGATGATTTGGAGCAGCGGGAAGAGCTGGTAAAGCAATTGCAAAGTGAACTGAAACCGTATCAAAAAATGTTTCGGGTCAAAGTGACGATTCCGGCAGAGCAACAAGTGAAAGCCTATCGGAACAAAATGAAAGACAAGACGAGAAGCAAGGCATTGTTTGCAATGATTGCTGTCATCTTGTCTGTGTTGATCATTTATTATACGATCCGCTCCAATGCATCATCACGAATGGAAGAGTTGACGGTGTATCGCCTGCTTGGAATTTCCAAGGCAAGTATTATCCGTTCTTTTATACTTGAAATGCTGCTGATCAATTGCTATACGACACTTCCCGGGGTTGTGGTCACGACAGGTGTTATGAAGTTCGCCGCATCCGTGCCATCCCTTGGAATGAATCTAAGCTTTCCATGGTGGGGCGCGATAACGTTGATAGCGGCAATCATGCTGGTAAATGCAATTGTAAGTGTTATTCCGGTGCACAACATACTGGCAAAGCCGCCTGCAGAGTTAGCTGTTAAGTAACGGTCGGTTAGTTTGTTGGAGCTGCCGCTGGAGTTTCTGTTGGAGCTGCCATTGAGCTGTCCGTTGGAGCATCTGTTGGAGTTTCTGTTGGTACTGCTGTCGGTACAGTGGTTGGAGCTGCCGTTGGCGTCGCAGTTGGTCCTACAGCATTTGAAGGTACAGTTTTCAGCAATTTTGTAAACCGCTTCATTTCTGAGCGTGCCGATTTGCGGATCAAATCGGAATAAGAGAACAACATAAAACCGCCACAACTGTTTTGTGAGCGTAAGTATAGGAGCTGGCGTTTGAGATTAGTGCGGCTTGTGCCCCACTCTGCGTCCGCTCCTAATTTTGCCTCTCGTTTAGAGATGCCGGCGCGGTAGCCGCCCAGACCGACATATACTTTTACGGATTTTGTGCGTGGTATCGCGAGCCATTTGTTTGTGGTTTCGCGGAAAGGACAAGTCTTTTGACTGAATGTCCAGTAAATCTGTGGGCAGATATAATCAATATATTTGGAAGAACGCATCCATTTTTTGACATCTGCGTAATAATTATTTTTTGCATATAAATTACGGATATTGCCTGCCGGGCTGATGCCAAATACGCAATTATTATCCAATCTATGTACGATGGTTCGAACACGTTTTAACATGTTGGATACGTTGTTTCTGCGCCAAGTTACGATCGAAACTTTTTTCTTGTGTTTCTTTTTGCAGCGCTTTGCGTATGCTTTGTATTCTTTGTAGTCAAATACCTTTTTGTATTTCGCACCCAGATTCGGATAAAAATAATCGTCAAAATGAATGCCGTCTACAGCATAATCGCGCACGATCTCACGGACACCATTGCAAACAAGATTTTGAACATCTTTGGAAGCCGGGTTAAAGTACAGTTTTCCATCCCATTTTAATACATTGCGGCGTTTGGAAGCTTTTTTGGAAACAGCCCATTTTCTGGCAATGGATTTTTTCGGGAGTTTATATACGTTGGTCGTATTGCTGGCAATGCGATAAGGGTTGATCCATGCATGGAAAGCTAAGCCCCGCTTATGTGCCGCGCTGACCGCATAGGAGAGCGGATCGAATCCCGGATGTTTCCCAGCTTTTCCGGATACATAGCGAGACCATGGAAAATAGCTGGACGGATACAAGGCATCGGCAAATGGACGAACATGAACGATCACAGCGTTAAATCCATTTTTTTTGCAGTTATCAAACGTCTTGTTGATGAAATTCTCAAACTGCTTTTTGGTGTAGCGCTTTTCTCCAATATCCTGAAAAGAGATCCATACACCGCGAAATTCACCGGAAGCCGGGGTAAATGTCGTTTTCACAGTTTTTTTTGATCTGGTTGTTTTACCCTGTGCGACTTTGGCAGATCGATCCGTTCGGTCTGTCGGAATGATCTGCGAAACTGCCAGCGCACAGACCAAGATCAGCGCAATGGTCGTAGTGATTGAAGTAACAAACTTTATACCATGAGATGCTTTCGTGGTATGTCTTTTTTGATGAAATGGATTGTGGTAATGCATAATTTCCTCTACACTTTCTTATTTGTTTTGCACAGAAAAGCCGGTGTTTCAGCTTATTTGTACAATGAGATTACAGTGTCAAAAGGTTTGAATCTGGTGTTTGACATCGTAATTACAATGAGTAACTCCTGCGATATTATACTATACTCAAACTTCCCATACCTCAAATCCTCTACAACCACATATTGCTTATTATGTCAATAACTATATGATATTTTGCAGCCGCCAAAGAACGGTTTCTGCCATCAGAGAACTATAGTAATTGCCTTGCCG
>QWCY01003838.1_pt1 | contig 16487 bp, 15 predicted proteins | sample 1972631 | NCBI WGS metagenome assembly QWCY01 (sample SAMN09866696, study PRJNA288562) | Human gut metagenome isolate pre1_stool, whole genome shotgun sequencing... | isolation source: gut | host: Homo sapiens | place: USA: California
CAGCGATGTGTGGAGTTGACTGTTACTAATCGGTCGATAGCTTGACCTTAGTAAGTTATTGGAATAGAAGAAGATAGTTTGTGTGTGGTTTTGAAGGTACATACCTTTTTGGCCCGGTGGCTCAGCTGGTTAGAGCGCCGCCCTGTCACGGCGGAGGTCGTGGGTTCGAATCCCATCCGGGTCGTTTATCCGCAAGGATATATTTTAATAAGAATATGGGATCTTAGCTCAGCTGGGAGAGCATCTGCCTTACAAGCAGAGGGTCATAGGTTCGAGTCCTATAGGTCCCATTTATGCCGATGTGGCTCAATTGGCAGAGCAGCTGATTTGTAATCAGCAGGTTAACGGTTCGAGTCCGTTCATCGGCTTGTTATGATTATTAAAAGTCATAATTAAATATGGGTGGATTCCCGAGTGGCCAAAGGGGACAGACTGTAAATCTGCTGCAAATTGCTTCGGTGGTTCGAATCCACCTCCGCCCATTTAAAAATTAATAATTATTATCGCGGGGTAGAGCAGTCTGGTAGCTCGTCGGGCTCATAACCCGGAGGTCGTTGGTTCAAATCCTTCCCCCGCAACTCATGCCCAGATAGCTCAGTTGGTAGAGCAGAGGACTGAAAATCCTCGTGTCACTGGTTCGATTCCGGTTCTGGGCATATGGGATATTAGCTCAGTTGGTAGAGCACTTGACTTTTAATCAAGTTGTCCGGGGTTCGAATCCCCGATGTCTCATGAAGGCTCAGTAAATGTTTTATTTACTGAGCTATTTTTTTTGTCTAATAAGCTTATTAATAGTCGGCTGGTAAGTAGTAATAAATTTAAAAAGCATAAATACTAAGAAGAGTTAAAAGGATAAAGAGATAAAAAATAAGTTATGAATACACCAATCTATAATAAATTAAGAGAATTAGAGTCAGAAAAAAGAATTCCTTTTCATATGCCAGGTCACAAAAGAGCTGATTTTGGGGCTTTTTTTGGTGTAGAAAAAATGGATATTACAGAGATAACAGATTACGATAATCTTCATGAGCCAGAGGGCATTATTCGTGAATCCATGAATCTTGTAAGAGATATATTTAAAAGTAAGGAATCATGGTATCTTGTTGGAGGGAGTACCCTTGGGATTCTGGTATCCATTTCTTCGGTCTGTAGACAGGGAGATAAGATTTTAATAGGGCGAAACTGTCATAAGGCGGTCTATAACTGTATCAGGCTATTACAGTTGGAGGCCGTCTATTGCTATGCAGATGTTTCTGCCGAGTATGATATATGCGAGGATATGAAGCCAGAAGCCGTAGCAAGGGAATTAAGAGCGAATCCAGATATAAAGGCAGTTGTACTGACTTCACCTACTTATGAAGGCGTTGTGAGCGACATAGCAGGGATTAAAGAAGTAACTCGGCCGTATGCCATTCCTTTGATTGTAGATGAGGCACACGGGGCGCATCTCATATTTCATAAGTATTTTCCAGACAGTGCCGTTCAGGAAGGTGCTGACTTGGTGATTCAAAGTACGCATAAAACATTGCCTTCCTTTACGCAGACAGCAGTTCTTCATCTTTGCTCAGACATCGTGACAAAAGAGCAGGTGGAGGAAATCATCGATATTTATGAAACCTCAAGTCCATCGTATCTTTTGATGGCTTCTGCTGAGTACGGAATCATGTATATGAAAGAAAATCAGGGACAACTCGCCGAATATGTGGATAACCTTAAAAATTTTCGCCGAAAATGTGAACAACTCAAAAAAATAAGCCTGCTCAATCAGAAAAAGTTAAATTGTTTTGCATATGATAACGGGAAATTGGTCTTTTCAGTAAAGGGCTGCGGAATAAATGGAAAGGAGCTGTTTCAGTTATTATATGAAAAATATCACATTGAACTGGAGATGGAGAACCTGACTTATGGGATTGCCATGACTTCTATCTGTGATAAAAAGGAAGATTTTGATGAGCTTTGGAAGGCAATTTCTGAGATTGATAAAATGTGTGAAGAGAAAGAAAAGGAAAATCGTAGTTTAAATAAGGCTGTAAATGAGACAAAAATTGCCATCCAAAACCAAGATAAAGTTGAAATAGAAATTTGTGATAAAAACAAACCCAAAATAGAAACTAAAATTCATAACCACTATAAGGTTATACAAGAAAAAGAAAATGAGCAGACAATATATCCTCCCAAAATCATAGAATCCTGGCAGTGCCGGGGAAAAGCCATGGAGACAGTTGAGTTGGCTGATTCTACTGGCAGAGTTTCAGGAAAATATGTCATGATTTATCCGCCGGGAGTACCAATATTAGTTCCTGGAGAAAAAATACTCAAAGAAACAGTGGAAAATATCAGTCAATATTTATATAATGGATATAATGTACTTGGATTGTCCTGTAATAAGATTATCGTTCTAAAAGATTTATAGATAGTATAGCAAAAGCAGTATGATAAAAATATTGTACCAGAGCATGTTTGAAAGTACTATGACTAAAATACGATGAAGAAGTCAGATAACATTCAGATAATAAAAGTGCATGTACTTCTGAAGGGAGATTTTATTAGATGAAGGGATTATTTATTGTGATGGAGGGACCGGATGGTTCAGGAAAGACCACACAAATAAATTTATTAAAAGAATACTTAGAGGAAGCAGGCTATGAATGTCTCATAACAAGAGAACCGGGGGGAACAGTGATCGGAGAGGAAGTAAGACAGCTTATTCTGAATCCAGAACACAAAGAAATGTCTCCAGTAACAGAAATGCTTCTCTATGCGGCATCAAGAGCGCAGTTAGTACATGAAGTAATCGGACCAGCATTAGAAGAGGGCAAAATCGTTATAAGCGATCGTTTTGTAGATTCTTCTATCGTTTATCAGGGAATTGCAAGAAAACTTGGTATTTCTACAGTTTCGGCTGTAAATGCGCCGGGAATCGGCATTTATCGTCCCGATGGAATCTTTTTCATTGATTTATCAGAGGCAGAAGGACTTCGTAGAAAGAAAGAACAGAAGAATCTTGATCGTATGGAGCAGGAAGGTATAGATTTTCATCATATGGTATCGGAAGGATATCGAAAAGTCCTTTCAGGCAGGCCGGAAGTTATGAAGATTGATGGTGGAAGATCCATTGATACGATTCAGAAAAAGATTCGGAATCATGTGGATGAATTATTGAAGAAGAAGAATCGATAGACATGAATTCATTGAGAAAAAACAATAAAAGAATAGGTACCAATAGAAAATTAGCAGAAGAATTAAGATGATTAACAGAAAGATTTTGAGGGAAAGTCATGGCTGAATTAAATGAGATTTTAGGAAATGAAAGAATAAAAGAGCATTTTATTACTGCTGTGCATCATAAAAAGATTTCTCATGCCTATATTATGGAGGGGGATAAGGGAAGTGGGAAAAAAATGCTTGCCGAGGCTTTCTCTAAAATATTGCAGTGTGAAGGCCGGGAAACTACGGGTTTGGTGGAATCCTGTGGAAAGTGTGAATCTTGTATACAGATGGAACACCATGATCATCCGGACGTAATTTGGGTTTCTCATGAAAAGCCCAATGTGATTAGTGTTGGTGAGATAAGGGAGCAGATTGTTAATACGGTAGAAATTATGCCATATAAGGGGCCTTATAAAATCTATATCGTAGATGAGGCGGAAAAGATGAATGCTGCAGCGCAGAATGCCATCTTAAAGACGATTGAGGAACCGCCGGAATATGCAGTTATTTTCTTACTTACTACGAACAGAGGAGCATTTTTAGACACAATTCTTTCAAGATGTATTCTTCTTGCCACAAGACCGGTACCCGGAACAGCTGTTGAGAAATACTTGGTGGAAAAATGTAGCGTTTCTAAGGAAGAAGCAGAATTTGCAGCAGGATTTTCTCTTGGAAATATAGGAAAGGCAGAAGCAATCGTTTCTTCAGAAGAATTTCAGGATTTAAAGGAGTTGACTCTGTCCATTTTGCGGTATATCCATGAGATAGAAAGTTACGAGATTGCAGATAAAGTAAAGGAATATAAAAAGTATAAAAACAGAATTGAGGACTTTTTCGATATTTTTCTGATGTGGTTTCGGGATATTATGTTACTGAAAGCAGATAATTCAGTGAATGCTGAAGCTGCCAAAAAGAAAATTATTTTTAAAAATGAGTATGCGTATCTGAAAAAGCAGGTAGATAAATTAGATTTAGAGGCAATTGATTATGTTATAGGCAAAATTCATCGTGCCAGAGTCCGCATAAAGTCTAATGTGAATTTTGACGCAACTTTAGAGTTGCTTATTGTAGAAGCGAGAAGAGAGTTTTAAGAAGAACAGGAGGTAGAAATGGCCAGAGTAATAGGAGTTCGTTTTAGAGATAATGGTAAAATATATTATTTTGCCTCAGAGCAGTTTGAGGTAGAAGTTGGACAGAATGTTATCGTGGAGACTGCGCGTGGAGTAGAATACGGCAGAGTTGTTTTAGGAAATCGTGAGATTCATGATGAGAAGATTATTGCAACTTTAAAGCCAGTTATCCGAATCGCAACACCAGAAGACGATAAGATTCAGGAAAATAATAAAGAAAAGAGCAAAGAAGCTTATAAAATCTGTATTGAGAAGATAAAAAAACATAAGCTTGCAATGAAGCTCATTGATTGTGAGTATACATTTGATAATAATAAAGTATTATTTTACTTTACGGCGGACGGACGAATTGATTTCCGTGAGCTGGTAAAAGATTTAGCCTCAGTTTTTAAGACAAGAATTGAATTAAGACAGATTGGTGTAAGAGATGAGACAAAAATTAAAGGTGGTATCGGCATTTGTGGAAGAAGCCTTTGCTGTAATACATTTTTATCTGAGTTTGTGCCAGTATCAATTAAAATGGCGAAGGAGCAGAATCTTTCTCTGAATCCTACAAAGATTTCAGGAGTTTGTGGAAGATTGATGTGCTGCCTGAAAAATGAGCAGGATACTTATGAGTATCTGAACAGTAAGCTTCCGAATGTTGGTGATGAAGTAAAGACGAATACGGGAGTAAAAGGTGTTGTTCACGAAGTCAGCGTGTTAAGACAGAGAGTGAAGCTCGTAGTTACTGATGAAAAGGGAGAAAAAGAACTCGTAGATTATAAAGTGGATGATTTGATTTTCCGTCCTCGGAAGCGCAGAGAAAAAGTAAAAATGGATGATGAGCTTAAAAAATTAGAGGCGATGGAGAAGAAGGAAAGAAAGTCTAAGCTTTAATGAAACGAAGAGAAATAAGGGAAGAGAATTTAAATAATAAAAATTACTGTTATTTTTATTGTTTTATTCCTCATAATTTTTTATAATACTCAAATTTTGGTTTTGTTGATATAAGAAGTTTGAAAAATTAAGAAGAGTTCTTTGGTAGTATAATTGCTGGGTTCTTCACTTAATTGTAGTTGAAAATGAAGATTTAAAATAGGATACTTATATGGAGAATGTACAAATTAAAGAAAATGAGCGTATTGATGATCTCCAGATAAAGGATTACCGTATTATCCAGAAAACAGATGGTTTTTGCTTCGGGATTGATGCGGTACTGCTTTCTGATTATGCCAGAGTTAAAAAGAAAAGTAAAGGGATTGATTTGTGTAGCGGTACAGGAATTATTCCAATACTGATGGAGGGTAAATATCCGCTTGCTTATGTAGAGGGGTTAGAGTATCAGGAAGAGTTTGCCAAGATGGCAGAGCGTTCTGTGAAGATGAATGGTCAGGAAGAAAAAGTGCATATTGTACAGGGGGATGTTCGTAATATAAAGACAGACTATGAGAGGGAGAGTTTTGACTGGGTGACCTGTAACCCTCCGTATATGACAGGAGAACATGGTCTGACGAATCCAGATTATGCAAAGGCAATTGCAAGACATGAGATTACCTGTTCCCTTGAAGATGTAGTAAAGGCAGCAAAATGGCTGTTGAAAACAGGCGGCCATTTTTATATGGTGCACAGACCTTTTCGCTTAGCGGAGATTATTTATACATTAAAACAGCATAAATTAGAGCCGAAGAGGATGCGTCTCGTACATCCTTATGTAGATAAAGAGCCAAATATGGTTTTGATTGATGCTGCAAAAGGTGGTAAGCAGAGGATTACGGTAGAACCCCCATTAATTGTATACAATAAGGATGGTTCTTATACCGATGAGATTTATCAGATATATGGAGAAATGAAGAATTAAAATGGCAGGAACATTATATTTATGTGCGACACCGATTGGAAATCTCGAAGATATGACCTATCGGGCAGTACGAATTTTAAAAGAAGTGGATTTGATAGCGGCAGAAGATACGAGAAACAGTATCAAGCTTCTCAATCATTTTGAGATAAAAACAAAGATGACGAGCTATCATGAGTACAACAAAGTCGATAAGGCAGTTTATCTTGTAAATAAATTAAGAGAAGGACTGGATATCGCAGTAATCACAGATGCGGGAACACCGGGAATCTCTGACCCAGGAGAGGAACTTGTAAGACAGTGCTATGAAGCGGGAATTAATGTTACATCACTTCCGGGAGCTTGTGCCTGCATTACGGCACTTACTATGTCCGGACAGCCGACAAGGAGATTCGCATTCGAAGCATTTTTACCGTATGACAAGAAGGAAAGAGCACAGATTTTGGAGAATCTTCGCAATGAGACAAGAACGATTATTATTTACGAAGCACCGCATCATTTAAAGAAGACTTTGAAAGAGTGCAGGGAATATCTGGGTAACCGAAATATGACGGTATGTAAGGAACTGACGAAACGATATGAGCAGAAGCGCAAGGCAACTCTCGATGAAATGATTGCTTATTATGAGGAGAACGAGCCAAGAGGGGAGTATGTTTTAATCTTTGAGGGAAAGAGTTTACAGGAACTGAAAGAAGAAAAACAACAGGAGTGGAATCAGCTTACTGTGCAGGAACATATGGATCATTATCTGGAAAAAGGGATGGATAAAAAGAGTGCGATGAAACAGGTAGCAAAAGACCGCGGAGTAAGTAAAAGGGATATTTATCAGGAATTGTTAAAAGAGTAATCCTTTTTTCTAAAAATTAAATAAATGAATTCTTAAGAATTCTATAGTTGAGAAATGTTATCAACTGTAGAATTGACAGGGAGTATAAAAACAGGTAATCTTTTAAATAAACTAACCGATGTTAGAATTAAGTAACATAAATTAGTTTTAAATGGAAACCTGTTTTTTTATTAAGTTTATTTGAGAGAGAGAAAGGGAGAGAAACAAATGAGAAAAATTAGTTCATTCATTATGGCATGCGCTATGTGCCTGTCAATGACAGTAGTGGGAACAGTTGCACCACAGGTAGCAGTACAGGCTGAGGAGACAGCAGCGGTAGAATTGAAGGAAGCACCAACAACAGTTCCAGCGGTAGCATTAGATTCCGATTTTTTTTTAGGGGACACAATCTATACTTTAACTTATTCTGTAAATGAGCAGAATTGGATTGAGGCAATTACATCTGTTGAAGTAAATAATCAGGTATATACAAAAGTAAGTTATTCTTGGGATATGGGAAGTGATAAATACCAGCCATCAGGAAGTTCATATAACGTAAAAATTGGAAAGCAAGCTTTTACTGAAGATGTTAATAAAGTTGTTATTTCTGCAGATGGATATAAAGGCTTAGTATTGGAAGTAAATAAAGATGGTAAGACAGTTGCAATTCACGCAAACCATACAGGCGGAACAGCTACTTGTACGAAGAAAGCAGTCTGCGATTTCTGTGGAGAAGAGTACGGTGAGTATGCATCTCATAACTATGGAGATAAATATGAGTCTGACGGATCTTATCACTGGAAGAAATGTCAGAATGAAGGTTGCGATGCTACGACTGAAAAAGAAGCACATAAAGGTGGCGAAGCTACAACAACAAAGAGAGCAGTCTGTGAAGTATGTGGAGCAGAATATGGAGCTCCAAAGCCAGCAGACAAAACAACAGAAAGTAAAAAAGATGATACAAAACCAGCAGAAAAGCCAGATAGGAAAACTGTAAAAGCAAAAAAAGTTGTTGTTAACAAAAAGCGTATTGTGTTAAAGAAAGGCAAAAAAGTTAAACTTAAAGTAAAATTAAAACCAGCCAATGCGACAGAAAAAGTTACCTTTAAGTCTTCTAACAAGAAGGTTGCCAAAGTAACAAAGAACGGTGTTGTAAAGGCTGTTAAAAAAGGTAAATGCAAGATTACTGTTAAGACAGCAAGTGGAAAGAAAGCAGTTGTTAAAGTAACTGTAAAATAGGAGAAACCGGATATGAATAGGAAGGTTAGAAATTTATTAGCCAGTGTTGTTTTGGGAGTGTGTTTACTTGCATTATCCTTTATTCCTTCATTTGCGGCAAACTCTGCAAATTCTGCCAGTGTCGGCAATGTAGAAGCAATGAAAGAAAATGTAGTTTATGATTTTCAGAGTCTTTCTTTTGCGGATGCACCTGACTATGTCAAAGGAATAAAAAGTGTTTCTGTAAATAAAATAAAGTGGGAAGAAGCAAGTTCTCGTTTATCTTTAATGAGACGAGAAGCATACTACAGAAATACAGATGAAAATAAACTTTATTTTGATGGTTCTTCTGATGGTATGTTAAAGAGTGGAAATATTCTCACGATTGAGAGTGAAGGCTATGAAACGCTGTACTTACGTGTGATAAAGGCAACAGCAGATACATTTACTGTTAAAAAGACAGATTCAGATGCAGAGACTCCTTCAGGACCTTCTGATGGAATGAATACGCTTCATGTAAGAATACGAGGAAGCTTTGAAAGTGCTTTAGAAGGACAGAAGAAATATGATGCAATCAGTGGAGCTTCTACTTCTGTTACGACAAATAAAAATAGTGATGTGATTGTTGAAGCAGCAGTTCTTCCTGATGGACAGGAGCCGAAGAACAGCGACTGGAAGCCGTTAAGTGAAGTAATCACAGTAAATAAGAACAGAACAAAGATAAATATTGATACAGAAGCCTGCGGAATGGAAGGTGTTTATTCTGTCCACGACAGTTCTCTTTCTTTATCAGGGGAACCGTTAAAAGCCGGCTCTTATCCAATTAGTGTAACAGTAACGGATGAGAGCGGTCGTACTGCAACAAGTAATGAGCTGAATTTTAAAGTTTATACTCGTACAGAAGTACTTGCAAAGCAGCTTAAACTTGAGAATTGTAAGCAGACAGCGGATGGAAAGTATATGTATGATATGGAGCCATGGGCAATTGCTTCTTTTGGCGGAGAGAACGAAACAGTTACGGTACCAAAGGATATTAAGGCATGGTACGGTTCTCATACAAGTGGAACTTATGGAGAACTTGGTTATGCTGTAGATGGTAGTCCAGTACAGACATTGATTGTTCCAGATGGCTGTAATCTTACTCTTGTAAATATGAAAGTTTTCAGCAGCGTAAATATTGTTGTAGAGAATGGTGGCAAGCTTGTTCTTCGTGATTCTTCTATTCATGGAAATATTGAAGTGAAGAATGGCGGTAAGTTCTCATCAAACTATGATGATTATGGCAGTCAGTTTCTCACTGGTTCTTCAATTAATGGACAGTTGATTTTAAATGATGGAGCAATTTTAGAAAATTCATCTATTTATTCTAATACCAATTTTATATCAAATGGACATATCATCAGACAGAATACGAATCCTGTTATTGTTGTAAAAGGAAAGGTTACCGTAGATGGGCAGGTATTTGTAAAGGGAGATGAAGCAGCAACCGGACAGGATGAAACAACAGGAAAAAGCCTTTCCGGTCAGCCAGCGATCCGTATTGAGAATGGTTCTTTAGATATTAAAAAGGATTCCGTAGTAGCGGCATTTGGTGGAGGATATATTGCAACAACATCCGTAGGCGGCAGCGGAATTATTTTAGATAATGGAAGTATTTCCGGTGAGGGAACATTAATTGCATTTGGCGGTAACGGTACATATGATGATGGCGCAGATGCTATCAGCGGTAATGGTACTGTTTCTGTAAAAAATGTTTATGCACAAGGTGGCTGCAGCAGTATACCAAAAACAGGTTCTACTGCGGGAAAAGCAATCGCAGATGGGGTAACGCTTGCTAAGACATCCAATCGGACATTGCTAAGCGGTAAGGAAATCAAGGATAACTATGGAACAATTTCTGAGTTGTACTGGTCAAGTATTACAAAAGTTCCAGATGTGAGCAAGTATGTGATAGAAGTAAATGGTTCTGATGAAGAGGATAATACGAAACCAGGCAGCTCTGAAGATAAGCCAGACACAAAGCCGGGAACATCCGAAAAGAAGCCAGAGACGAAGCCAGCTTCAGGTTCTACAGTTAAGAAAACAATAAAAACAAAGTCTTTAAAAGTGAAGAAGACAAAAGTTACTTTAAAGAAGGGAAAGAAATATAAAATACAAGCCAAGAAGATTCCGGCATCTTCTACTGCTAAGATTATGTATCGCTCTTCCAATAAGAGGATTGCCAAAGTAACAAAAAAAGGTGTTATTAAGGCCTTGAAAAAAGGTAAATGTAAAATTACTGTAAAGACCAGTGATGGAAAAAAGAAAGTAATTATAGTAAAAGTAAAATAATAAAAGCAAAATAATTGAAAAATTCGGGAGATGCTATATTTCCCGAATTTTTTACATATAAAAAACTTCACAATAGGAAAAAATGTGGTAGAATTTATTTGTTTATAGACTTTTTTATAAGGGGTGTTTTGTGCCCATTTATAAGTATACCAAATGTGACATAATATAGATATGTACAGTAACCTGAGTAAAGTATGATTTTACAGGATTACTGTAGAAGTAAGGGAAAGAGGACAAACATAATGGAAGAATACTTGCGTACCTATTGTGAAATTGATTTAAAAGCAATCAGGGAGAATTATATAAATATCAAAAAGAAAACAGGAGATAATGCGATGACTATGGCTGTCATAAAGGCTGACGGTTATGGACATGGTGCAGTAGAAGTAGCACATTATTTAAATGATATTGCAGATTATTTTGGTGTTGCTACAATTGATGAGGGAGTAGAACTGAGAAAGGCTGGATTAAAACAGCCAATTTTGCTTCTTGGCTATAATTCCCCCTCTCTTTATTATAAGAATTTGGAGTATGGTGTAGATCAGACGATTTATTGCTATGATACGGCTAAGGCAATGTCTGAAGCTGCCGTAAAGGCAGAAAAGACGGCGAGAATTCACATCGCATTAGATACCGGAATGACAAGAATCGGTTTATCTCCAGATGAGAAAGGGCTTGCGATTGTAAAGCAGATTGCAGAGCTGCCCAATATAAAGATTGAGGGGTTATTTACCCATTTATCCTGTGCAGATATGACAGATAAGGCATACACAGAAAGTCAGATGGAGAGATATGATCATTTTGTTCAGTTACTTGATGAAGCGGGAATTGAAATTCCAGTAAAACATATCTGTAATAGTGCCGCTATCATGGAATATGAAGACCATCGTTATGATATGGCAAGGGCGGGTATTATTCTTTATGGAATGTATCCTTCTGATGAAGTGGATTTCTCTAATTTAGATCTGACACCGGCCATGAGCTGGTATTCTCATGTAGTAAATATTATGGAGCCAGAGATGGAACGAGGTGTAAGTTATGGAGCGACTTATATTGTTGAACATCCATGCCGTCTTGCTACAGTATCTGTTGGATATGCGGATGGATATGCAAGAAGTCTTTCTAACAAAGGCTGGGTATTGATTCACGGACAGAAAGCACCGATTGTCGGAAGAGTGTGCATGGATCAGATGATGGTAGACATTACAGATATTCCAGATGTGAAGCTTGAAGATATCGTTACCTTGATTGGAAAAGACGGGGATAATTATATCAGTGTTGAAGATATGGCGAACCTTGCCGGAAGCTTTAACTATGAATTTGTTTGTGATGTAGGAAAGAGAGTTCCTAGAGTGTATAAAAGATAGATAATGGACATTCATACAGGATACGACAGACAGCAAGATATTTATGCAGTATGCGGATTTTGCGATGTATCAGATTAAACATACCGTTAAGAATCAGTTTGGTTACTTTGATATGGAAGCATACCGTACAAGCCAGGAACAATATAATGAAGAAAAAGGTTGAGAGAGTTTGAGTGGTTTATGCTGAATATATTGTGGGTGATTATGATTGCCGGAGGAATCTTCTTTGCGGCATTTCATGGCACAATGGGGCAGATAACAGAAAGTTTTATTTCATCTTCAACAGAGGCGGTGAATTTATGTATTTTTATGCTTGGAGTTATCGGTGTCTGGAACGGCATGATGGAAATAGCGGTAAAGAGTGGTCTTATGAAAAAGATTGCAAAGACAATGTATCCCTTTATCCACTGGCTATTTCCAGACATACCACCCCGCCATAAAGCTAATGAATACATAGCGGCTAATATGGCAGCTAACATTCTTGGGCTAGGCTGGGCGGCGACCCCAGCTGGGCTTAAGGCGATGCGAGAGCTGCAGAAGCTGGAGGAAGGCGGGGGCAGAGCTTCTGATATGATGTGTGCTTTTCTTGTTTTGAATATTTCATCGCTGCAGCTTGTTCCAATTAACATGATTGCCTATCGAAGCCAGTACGGTTCCGTGAATCCAGCCGCGGTTGTACTTCCAGCAATCTGTGCGACAATGATTTCTACCATAGCAGGAATTGTATTCATTAAAATAATGGAAATAACAAGATACAATGGAAAGAAATATAATAGAAAAAATAAGAAGAAACGGAGATGGATACAGTGAAGTTTCTTCTTTATTTTTCGGATTTTATCGTGCCATTTACCATGTTCTATATTGTTGTATATGGCTTCTTTAATCGCACCGATGTATATGAAAGCTTTCTAAAGGGAGTAAAAGAGGGTTTTCAGATTGTTATTGAAATCGCGCCGACAATGATAGCATTACTCGTTTCGATAGGAATCTTTCGTGCATCAGGAGCATTAGATTCTTTCTCAGAACTGCTTGCTCCCGCAGGAAAGCTTTTGCACATTCCAGTAGAAGTTATTCCCGTATTTATTGTAAGAATATTTTCTTCATCGGCAGCGGTCAGCTTTGTCCTTGATATTTTTAAAGAATATGGTCCGGATTCAAGGCTTGGAATGATTGTCTCAATCATGATGAGTTGTACAGAGACGGTAATCTATACAATTACGATTTACTACATGAGTGTAAATATAAAAAAAATACGTTGGACTTTGCCGGGAGCGATGTTTGCGACGATAGCAGGAGCGGTGGCGAGCGTGGCAATAACGGAATTGATTATGTGATTTAATCAATATAGTATTAAGCGTAATTACTATAATAAAGAATATATGAGAAATAACAAGAAAATATAGAAGTTGGAAAAGTAATAAATGAGGAATACTTTATGAAACAAGAAAAAAATATTGATTATTTTCAGATAGAAGGAACCCCCGGCGGCAATCAGGAATGGTGCACAGACTTCTGGATGTATCTTGGCGGCTGTGGTGCATTAGCTGCCTGCGATTTATCTATTTGCCTGGCGAGAAATTATGGTCTGAAAAAATGTTATCCCGGCGATGCATTAAATCTCACTAGAAAAGAATATGTGGACTTCTCCATGAAAATGAAGCCCTATATTCATCCAAGAGTCGGAGGAGTCACAAAACTTTCTATGTTTACAGATGGGTGTGGACAATATTTAAAGGATTGTGGATATCGGGCTGAATTTGAGACTCTAGATGGGGATAAACCATATGAAGAAGCTGAGAAATTTGTGAAAAATGCAATCGAGAGAAATCTTCCGGTAATTTATCTCATGCTTCGTCATCGGGATAAGAAATTTAAGGATCTGAATTGGCATTGGTTTTGTATAACAGGATATAAAACAGAAAAAGAAGAAGTCCAGCAGCGTCAAATAAAAAATTCTTGTATCCACACAGCTTCCATTCAGGCAAATGAAATGAATAAAAATAAAATTAAAGAAGGCATCAACTTAGAAGAAAGAGTTTACTTAAATTATCATACATATGGAGAAGCTCTGTCTGTTGATTTTAAAAGACTTTGGAATACGGGTATGTATAAGAGAGGCGGAATGGTGGCATTGAAGAGTATTAAATAGTAATTTGTTAAAGACAGGAATCGAAAGAAGGCATTATGTAATAACACGCTCTAGCAAGCGATAGATGCGGTTGAGCATTTATCGTGCAGTGATACGAAGTAGTTTTACATAATGCCTTCTTTCGGTTCCGTTTCCTTTAATAAAACTAAACGACTCTTACAGAAGATAATCAGGTAAGTCAACGCCGAATCCGTGATGAACAAAACCGATATGTTCGAGTGTAATGTGTTCAATAGAAATCTTGTTTAACGTCATATGTTGCATACTGCTTCCCTCCCAACTTAAATTCTGTTATTTTATTATAACAAAAGAAAATCAGTTTGAATAGAGGATAATGCGGTGACTTCGGCTATTTTTCGGGCATAAATAGAAATTTTTTTGACATGAGGTTAAGAAAAAGAAATACAATAAAAATAGATAAAAAGCAGGAATTGAGGGCAATTTTGATAATAAACTTCAATAGGATGTGAAATCGCCTAACAAAAAAGAAGTAAAACTAAATTTTTTTGTGAAGATTGTGAATTGAAAAAAAAGAAAAATATTATATAATAAGAAGCGTTGAAAAGAAGAGTTGAGCCATTGCGGTGAGACCTTAAATATAAATCTTAATTTTCCCCTTTAACTGCTTTGCAGATTTTATATGGTGCGTATCGAGTCATATTGATGACGTCGATGCGTTTTTTTTATTTTAAATAGAATTGTAAATATTTTTTTATCATCAAAAGTTCCTCTGGAAACAGACAATACTTTTTATCTCCATCTTTTACTTTTTTGCAGCATTCCTTAAAATCAAGCCAGCATACTTCTTGAACTTCTTCTTTCTGTAAGGTTAAATCCTCTATATTAACAGGTTCCTGATACAAATAAACATGACTGATTTCGTGATTTTTAAAAGGCTTGCCATAAAATGTTTCCTCGCAACATCCCTCATGGAGTCCCATAAAATGAAGCTGCTCCGGCTTTGCCTTAATTCCAAGTTCTTCTTCCAGTTCCCTTAATGCAGAAGAAAGATAATCCTGACCTGCTGGTAAATGTCCTGCAGAAGAAATATCATAGCATCCTGGAAATGCATCTTTATTTTCACTACGTTTCTGTAACAGCAAATCATAACTGCCTTTTTCATTTTTCCGCACAATCCATACATGAGAAGTTCCATGAATATCTCCATCGGCATGAACTAAGGAACGTTCTTTTACTTCACCTGTGGGATTCCCATTTTTATCTCTTATATCTAAAAATTCCATCGTTATATTCCTTCTCTCTTTGGGGGCGTCTCCTTTGCCTGCGGCAAATCAGAATTTATCAAGAAACTTTTTCCCAGATTTCCTCTCTGGAAAGTGAAAAATTCTCCGCAACAATCTTAGCAATCTCCATAAAATGATCATTCATCTGATCAATATTCGGATACTTATGGAAAAGATACATCAGCTTCTTAATCCACTCAATTCCCTTATAATCAAATGGGTCTTTCGATAAAATATCACTCATCTGATAAGGAAGAATCTGCATCCAGATACTCATACGAGCCAGAAGATGCATTGTAAAATAAATCTGGCGGGTAGAGCCGTATTCGGCGGTGTTGGTGTAATGCTCGCCGTAATACTGAATATTACTTACTGTTTCTTTATGTAAGATATCAACTTTACTATTGTTAATGTCGTATTTAACGCGAATACCGTAGCGGTGTTTCAGCCATGCGGCATAGCCCCGGCGTTCTGCGTGATACTCAGACCAGTGCTGGAACAATACTGTTTCCGGGTCATCAAATAACTGTCTGTAGGAAGTCAGGTGATTAAGTCGGGCATAGTCTCTATAATCACAAATGTGTGTCAGTTCATGGAAGACAAGACGATATACTTCACAAAGTGGGGAACGTCTTAAATATGGTTCCTTAAAAATCAGTGTAAACGGCTCGTTCATATGCTTTGGATATTTCATACAGGCAGCTACATGCTTCCAGTTTTTGCGGGCAGTTGCCTCATCAAGAGTCTGAGAGTCTTCTTTATTAAATCCATATTTTTTCTGACAGGTATACATATCGTCTGTCAGTATAATCTGAACATTTAAATTCTTTATTTTAAAGAACTGAATATACGAGTTCATAATTCTGTTAATCGTCTTTTTCATAATATTGCCCCCATAGGCTCTAATAGAGCCGACTTCCCTTTTTATTAATAATCAGTATAGCACAAAAGAAATATAGCGTCAAAATGTATACAGAATTACTATTTAATTCATTAGACAAACTACAGGCGAAGCCATTGCCCTCAATAAGGCATATTTGTGCTTTTAGTCGCGGCGTGTTGAATGTTCGCTTTATGCGCTCGCATCCAACACTTGCTCCGAGACCACAAATATGCCTTATTGAGGGCAATGGCTTCTGTGCTGTGGCTGGAGAAGGTGAATTAAACAGGAGGGG
>QWCY01005559.1_pt1 | contig 16472 bp, 15 predicted proteins | sample 1972631 | NCBI WGS metagenome assembly QWCY01 (sample SAMN09866696, study PRJNA288562) | Human gut metagenome isolate pre1_stool, whole genome shotgun sequencing... | isolation source: gut | host: Homo sapiens | place: USA: California
GCGTCCATTTTCTGCATATTTCTGCTTCCCAGCAAGAAGATATCTCCTTTTTTATCCAGCATCAGTGATGACCAGCCGGAATTAAGTTTATGGAGACGCTTCGTCCCTTTTTCACGAAGATTCATTTTCCAAAGGTCATACCCCTCTTCGAAAGCAGAGAAATAATACAGATTTTCTCCATCTTTGGAAAGAATAGCACTACCTAAATCAGAAGAGTTAGGAGTCAGGCGTACAATACGGTCCTCAATACCGCTGAGTTCCACAACAATATCTTTCTTGTCTGCCTTGTCCTTTTCGGTATCCTCCTTATCTCCTTCTTTGTCTGCTTTATCTTTTTCTTTGTCTGCCTTGTCCTTTTTAGACTGACTTCCGTCCTTTTTCTTATCACCGTCTTTCTCCTTTGCTTTTTTCTGCTCCTTTTCAAATTCTTTGAGCAGTTCGAAGTCCTCTTTACTCAAACGGTAACGGTCGTAAGCATCCTGATTCAAGAATACCAGCATCACATCCTGTTGTGATCCCCAGGAAGCATGGGCACGCATACCATAACGCTCGGTCTGGAACAGAATGGCATTTCCATCCAGTACCCAACGTGGAGAGCCGCTAATATAACCGCTGTTAGTCAGATTAGTGATAGTACCTCCCTGTGCACTGACAATACCGATATCCGAATAGGGATCATGACGATTGCCGATAAACTCAAGCGTAAACCACTTGCCATCGGGCGACCATTCGTAATCGAATCCGCCTCCTGTATTGTACCATGTAGAACCGTCTGTCACCTGACGTACTTTTTTGGTTTTCAGGTCGAGTACCATCAACCGGTTACGGTCTTCGATAAAAGCCAGTTCCTTACCATCCGGAGAGTATTGCGGGTAAGCACGTTCTACGGTTTTGGAGGGGAGCAATACTTCCTCTTCAATAAGAGTGGCGTTAGGGAAATTCGCCTCTTCTTTACGAGCTATCTTAGCGGTATAAAGTTGCCAGTTACCGGTCCGCTCGCTGGCGTAAACCAGTGTACGGTTGTCGGGAGCAAAAGATACACCGGATTCCTTTGCCGGAGTATTTGTTATTTGCTTGGTCGTAGCATAATCGGTTGAAGTCACAAAAACATCACCTCGCACAATAAAAGCCACCTGCTTACCATCCGGAGACACAGAAGCGGAAGTCGCACCCTGAGAAAATCTGAGAGTAGCAATCTCTTTTTCATCATCACGCACAAGATCAACATTTACTTTCTTCGGGCGGGCATTGGGCTCTTGTGTATAAAGTTCTCCGTCATACGTATAGCATAAAGTTCCTTTATCGCTGATTGACAAGAAACGTACCGGATGCGTGCGGAAAGTGGTGATAGCTTTCACTTCCTGCGGAGTGTTCAGGGTAAAGTTATATACATTAAATGAACCGCCATTGCGCTCACTTAGAAAATAGACCGAATTACCATCCGGTGCATATACCGGATTACGGTCTTCTCCTTCCCGATTGGTCAGATTGGCATGTTTCCCGGTCGAAACATCGTATAGCCAAATGTCTCTTGTTATAGATGAGGTATGGTGTTTTCTCCATTCATCTTCAAAACCTTTACGGTCCTGATAAAGGAAGTTTTTTCCCGATTTATCAAAGCAAACCCATTCGGCAGGAGTAGCCAGCACTTGTTCGGTACGTCCTCCGGTAACCGGAACTTTATATAATTCCGTCATGGCTCCGGTAGGAAAAAGGGCACTTTCCGCAGGGTCCTGAATGGAGGCGGAGAAAAGTACAAATTTACCATCCGGAGTGAAAGCCGAAGGAATCTCCGAGGCAGAATGATAAGTCAACCGACGTGCAGTTCCTCCATCGGCAGACATGATAAAGAGATCGAAGTTCCCATTCCGGTCGCTGGCAAACGCGATTTGTTTACCATCTGGCGACCAAACAGGATTAGCCTCATAAGAAGCTTGTGTTGTTAATTGGGTAGCGGTTCCCCCTTGAACGGGGACTTTGTAAATGTCGCCTTTATAACAAAAGACGATTTCCTTTCCATCCGGTGAGATACGTGCATCACGTATCCACAAAGGGGTAATAGCATAGCTGGATAATGCAGTCAGTACCAGCGCTAAAGAAGTTATAAGTTTCTTCATATCAAATTATTATATATTTTGTTCTTAAATACTTGTCTCTATTTGTTTTCCTGTATAGTTATAGAATATCCTGTCGCCAAAATCTTTATAAAAAGAAGCATATTTATCTACTCCCGTACAATGGCAGATACCTATCTCTTGAGGTAAATATTCATGCAAATAATCAGCAATAACCTGATATTTGGATTCTTCTGCATTATGAATATGAAATCCACCTAAAAGCAAATTACAGGGGAGTTCCGGAAATGCCGTTCTTACAGTCCGCAATATATTTGTAATACCCCGGTGGGAACAGGCACTTAAAGCTAACTCGTCCGGAAAGGTATCGGGGACTCTAGAACCATCTTCCTTTTGAATCCAAAATCGTTCAAAATGTGTATCCTTCGGGTCTATAATATCCACAGAGGGAAAAAGAAATACTCCGGGAACCAGTTCAGTCAACTCATCAATAAAACGAAAACGAGAAAGATCAAGCGAGCGTGTATATTTCATTCCATTCTCACGTTCATCCTTGAATTTAGGAAAAAACACTTCGCGTTTGCAGACAACCGTTGCTTCGGCATTTAGTTCAAGAAAATGGCGTAGTCCACCCGTATGGTCACTGTGACCATGAGATAATACTAAATAATCTACTTTTTGCAAGTCAATATTCAATAACCGGGCATTACGGATAAATAAATCGGAAGCTCCCGTATCAAAAAGTAATCTGTTTTCCGGTGTCTCAATATAGAGGGAAAGCCCATGTTCTGCCTGCAATTTACGTCCATAGACACAATTTTCTACAAGAGTCGTTATTTTATAGTTCATGTGGTTTGGTTCTTAATCAAATAATACGAAATAAAAAGTTCTGCTACAAAATTATAATAATTCTACGGCAGAACAAGTAATCAATCAATTTAAATCGACTGTAAGGGTAAAAGATTTTGTTTCAGGCTTCTATTGCCGAATTATTCATTTTGTAGTTTGAATACAAATAATTACTTTTACATCCATATCAAACCCTTTAAATAAAGAATCAAAATGGAGAAAGAAACAAAAGGTAAAGCAAATACAGTTCAGATACAGTACTATCAATCTCCATGCGGGACATTGATACTCGGTTCTTTCGAGAACAAGCTCTGTATGTGTGACTGGGTGGTGAGTGAAGAACGCAGAGCAGCAATCGATAAACGAATACAAAAAGCGTTAAATGCTCAGTACGCAATAGAAAACTCTGAAGTGATAACGCAAACGATCAGTCAGCTAGATGAGTATTTTTCCCGTCAAAGGACTACGTTTGATATTCCTCTGCTTCTTGTCGGGACAGAGTTTCAGAAAAGTGTGTGGAATGAATTATTAAACATTCCCTACGGAACAACGATATCTTATGCTCAATTATCACAGAGACTGAATAATCCTAAAGCTATCCGTGCGGTAGCCTCTTCGAATGGAGCAAATTCGATTTCAATACTTATTCCTTGTCACAGGGTGATCGGCAGTGATCATAAACTGACCGGATATGCCGGTGGTCTTGTAGCTAAAAAGACTTTATTGGAGCTGGAATCGAACGAAAGAAGATTATTGTAACAGAATCATTAAACTAAACTTCTCTCATTAAATCCAGACTAAAATATGGTGTCACTATCCCATTACTATAGTGTCACTATCCTACAGGTATAGCGTCACTATATACTCAGCATAGTGACACCATCCTGAAAGGTTGTTATATATGACGGGAAATGTTTACCTAAAGCGAACGTTTACACCATTTTTCCCATCTCATAGGCTTCCTGCATGTAGGGAGTATCTTTTATTTCTCCTACCTTCCAGGCACCTATTCCATAAATCACTCCTTTTTCCTGCGGATTTTCCAGACAATCAAGGAAGCCACGGAAACCATCAATCGTACGTTCCATCATCCCCTTATCATTCTCCGCCGCTGCAATAATGAAATAAAATTCCTTATTCGTTATTTCCGTATAACGCGCACAACAACGGTCAATCATAATCTTCATCTGTCCGCACATCGTATAGAAATAAACAGGTGTTGCCATTACGATGACATCAGCAGCAATCATTTTCTCCACAATTCCTGCGGCATCATCTTTCTGGGGGCAGGGTTTGCCATACATGCTGCAAACACTACATCCCGTACAAGGATGAATTGCTTTCTCTTTCAGAAAAATCTTTTCTACTTCATTGCCTGTTTCGAGGACACCTTTCATAAATTCGTCACAAAGCATATCAGAATTACCGCCCTTTCGCGGACTGGACGAAATAATCAGAACTTTTTTAGCCATAACTATATTACTTTTATTTTTTGAATTTCATTAATCAGCTTTTTCACTCTGCAAAAATAGACAATTTATCATATAGCAAATGTAGATAAATTACAGAGATGTGTACCCTAATTACTGATTCAAACATTTTCTGCCATTTTTACTTTTTATCAATATCCTTTTCATCTCATCCATAATCGGTCTTTCGGCGGCACAAACATAAAAAAAGATTTTCTCTGCCCATATATAATTCATATCTTTGCCCATGATACGAACAACATAATGCAATGAAAAAAATACAACTGACCAACGCACATAAAGAAAAATTATTTCAAATCCCTTTATTTCGGGATTTACCTCTGAACATTAAGGAATCTCTGTTGGATAAACTGGATTTCGTTATCTATGCAGCGGATAAAAAAGAAATAGTTGTTACGCAAGGTACACCTTGCAACAAACTATATGTGTTATTGGAAGGAAAACTACGCACGGATATCATTGACGGATTGGGGAACGAAGTGATGATTGAGTATATCATCGCACCACGTACCTTTGCCACCCCTCACCTTTTCAATTCAAACAATACGTTGCCAGCTACTTTTACTGCTTTGGAAGACAGCGTGGTACTCATGGCAACCAAAGATTCCACTTTTAAAGTCATCAGTCAGGACCCGCAGGTGTTGCACAATTTTCTTTGCATCGCCGGAAATTGCAATATATGTACCGTATCACGTTTGAAACCTCTGTCGCGCAAGACTGTACGCGAAAGGTTTATTGTTTACTTATTCGAACATAAGAAAAAAGATTCTCTGACTGTAGAGATCATGCATACCCAGTCACAGCTTGCCGAGTACCTGAATGTATCACGTCCTGCTTTATCCAAAGAAATCAATAAGATAATCAAGGAAGGGCTGATCACAATGGAAGGAAAAAAGATCGAGATTCTGAATAAAATGGCGCTGGAGAAATACTTATAATAAAAAGAAAGTGGCACAGCCTAAATTTAATGCTGTGCCACTTTTTATATTCTATCAACGGTTTAATCTGAATCCTAGCTAGGTTTCAATTACCATTTTGTAAAAAACACTTTCGGGTTGATATTGACAGATACCCATCCCCAGTCTTGCCAACTCTTATGATTTCCGCCTTTCACAGCATCCATCGTCTTCGTTCCAAGCATAAAAGAATAACCGGCAGAGAGTTTCACATCTTTCATTACAGACCAATTGATCTGATAGTCAACTTCCGAACCGAGTGACTTCTTCAAATCTTCTTTAAAATCTACTTCAGTAGCAGTAGCAAAATAATGATAATTGAGTTCCATATCTACCTTGGCAGATGCACGAAAACGAGCCCCAAGACGACCATCTATTAATCCGGGAGCAAATCCTTTGTTGAATGCAGAAGCGTAGAAATAATCCATGCTGCCATAGAATTTATGATGCGTCCCATAAAGAGGGTCAAAAGCCTTAAATTTACTACTACCTTCTTCATTTCCGCTCAAATAATCAAAGCTTACAACCATTCCCCATGTTTTATTGAACGCATAAGCTGCCGTAGCACTTGCCATGAAAGCAGAAACACTCTCGGCATCCTTGTTCTTACCTGTTTGGTAGTAGAAAGCGCCATCCAAGTTCCATCCGCTATTTTTATATGTAAGATAAGTTCCCATCGTTTGCAAGTAGCGGGTATGAGAATCTTGAGTGAGCTGATTCCCTGTCTCTAACCCTAAATTCATAAACAGTAAAGAAGCCCCGAACGGAATCTTATCTGCTTTATAGTGATACCACACAGTCTGCATATTCTTGTAAGGCTGACCAATAGAAGAATTGTAATAAGTACCACCTGCCGTTTTTTCATCATTCTGGTTGAAAGCCAGAATAGCATGTATTTCATTATTCTTATTGGCATATCCCAGTTTCAACGCATCATGATAACGGCCTGCCACATTCCAGTCCAGTCCGCCCAAAATACGTTCATCATCATAAACTAACGTCTGACGACCTAACTGTGCAAAGAAGCCTTTTCCAAAATCCAGCTTTGCCCATGCCTCATTCAAGACAAAGCGACCATTCTTGTCAATCTGCGGATCTTGCCCCCATACTCCAACATGCTGTGCCGACATCTTGATTTCAAGGTCCGAGCGCTTGTAGTCCAGTGACAAACGGGCACGGTTATTAATGAATGATGCAGCCTTCTGCCCTTCATTGCGAGGGATTAAAGCACCGTTTCGATACTCCGCACGAGGTCTGATTTGCATAGACATCGAAAATTCATTTTCCTTCTCCGTAGTTTGTGTGTATGCCATGCTTGACAATAGCATAAGAACGAATGACCAATAAAATGTTTTCATTGATATTTCAATTTAAGTTATAAGTATGTACACTAACTCCTTGTGCCGATGGAAGGTAATTGATTCCATACCAACACATTTGTAATAAGACAAATGATACTAACAGAATGACTAATGCCGGACGACTCTTCAACGGTCTGCCCAGCCTGAAATGGATATATACCAGATAGGAGAACCAAGTAGCTGCCGCCCATGTCTCTTTCGGGTCCCAAGCCCAGTAGTGCCCCCACGCTTCTTTCGCCCAGATAGCTCCCGTCAGCATTCCCAATGTCATAAATGCCAAGCCCACATAAGTCAGGTTATCGCATAAGTCCATCTCTTTCCGTTCAATATCCTTCTTTTTGAACCAAAGCAGATAGACAGCCATGACCACCGCAGCTCCCAACATCGCATAAGCAAACATATACACTATGACATGAGGGGCAAACCACGGACTTTGCAAAGCAGGCATCAGCGTTTTATTGTGAATCTCCGGTTTAAAGATATTGATACAGATAAATACCAGTGAGAGAATGCAACTGAAACTAAGAATCCATTTATATTTCCAACGCACGTACGTTATCAAACCCGCCAACGGAAGGAAGAAAGAGTACCACAGACGTGTCTCTCCCATCGTCCGCATCGGAGGACGTTCCAGAGAAATCCACATACCGAGGATAAAACTGAAAAAGATGACCAGCCCCAACAAGGTAAATCCATAAGTCCATACCGGCTTCTTTCCTTTCCAGGCAGCAAACGCGCCCAAGCTCCAGCAAATCAATGCGGCTATCGCAAACCATATAAAATGTTCCCAACTCATTCCCTGTCCTCCTCTTTCCTCTTTTGTGCATTGACAAACAGACAAATTGCTCCGAGCATCATCATGATGATCCCTGCATATACTACAGGCAACCACGGGTCGCGAACCAGCTCAAAGACACTGATATCGCTCCAGCGACCTTTCGACTCATCATAACTAAGCTGATAAATTTTCCATCCTGCTATCTCCATCGGACGATTTACTTCAATCGTACTCTCCGTTATCGTTCCTTCCTGTGTGTAGACTTTTACTTCCGAAGCAAAACGTTGCGGTTCCCGTTCCGGCATCACCAGACTCGTCAGAGAGTCGAGACGCAACGCCTTATAAGGAAAGAGAAAACTACCACAGCTCACCCAGCCTTCTTTCGTCTGTTTGTTCTTTCGGTTGACGGCCTTCAGATGCACTGCATATGTCGCTCCCATCGAATGGAAATCTGTAAATTTCAGTGTGTCTTCTGTAGCTACGGAGGCAGCCATCGGAATAGACTGTTCGACAAACAAGTCCCAATCCAGCAGACTGCCCTCGGAAACTCCGTCTTCAAGCAGTAAATGCACAGGAGACTTTTCGGGGAGTACTCCCCCCGTTTCATTGTCAATCAGCATCAGTTTCGGAGGATATTCATCAATCGTAAAATCCTTCAGTTCGATAGCCAACGGAAGTTCTATCAATTTTCCTTTATCATCGGTAGCCCTCCATTCTGCGTTTCCCATTCGGGTAGTCATCTTCAAGCGTTGCATATCGGCATTTCCCAAAGTAGCCGTAATCAATGCCACGAACAATCCTACGTGATTGAGAAGAAAGGATAGTCTGCCAATCCTGAATGGAAAGCTGGCACGGAATATGGTCAGTCCCAATACAGTGACCATCCAAAAGTAAAGCAGGACGAAAGGCCAGGACGAAATCATCTGCGAAAATCCCAGTATATCATTGGAAGCATGACCGGAAGGAGCCTGCCGGATAAGTCCCATGATCACCGTCATGCCGACTACCCATACCAGGGAAGAAACGGCAGCGGAATAATGACTCAACCATCCAAACAGATACACACGTTTACGAAGAAGGTGCATGGCTACCAGCGCTATGATATAAACCACTAACACAATCACATTGACCGGACAGGCAAACAGGCCCCAGTTGATGGCTCCCACTGCCATTTGCAGCAAAATACCTATCACCAGTAATCCCGCACCAATCACCAGCCCTTCTTTATAACTCCACGGTTTGCTCCACATATATCCCTATTTTACTTTTGTGCCAGACGCCCGTTTGCCTTTGCCTTCTCCAGCCATGCCGGAACGGCCGTTTTCAGGAATTTTTCCTTAGCAGCTCTTTCAGCATCCATATCAAGACCGATATATTCCTGTGCTTTGGCCTTCGTTGAAATGTCCGGCATCGGAACGTCTTCCGTATACCCATGCTTCGCTAAAACTTTGGATACAGCCAGACGAGCCTGCATAGCACGGTCCAGACCATGAGAAAGAATTCTCTGAATCTCCTGCGGTGCATGGAAAGAACCTCCATGTGATGCCACACCGAAGTCCCAACGCCATTGTGCCTGACGAATCAATGCAAGCACATCTTTCATCTGATCTTCTGTAGCACCCTTATCCCAGGCAAATTTTGCTTCGATATGCGCCTTTGCCAGTTCCTGTTCCAGACGGTTACGGATTTCATTTGCCTTGCGCTGACGCTCGTACACATTGTTACGTAATGTTTCTTCACTCTCACGATGACAAGTCTGACAGGTGCGGTCAATCATTGCCAATGGGCTCTGAATGTGATGGTCACTGAATTTCACTCCCCCTTCGCTCTTATAAGGCATATGACAATCGGCACAAGAAACGCCCCTTTGTCCGTGAATACCCATCTGAGCAATTTCATAGTCGGGATGCTGGGCTTTCAAGATCGGAGTACGGCTTAACTTATGAATGTAATCATAGAAACCTGCCTCATCATAATATGCTTCCATGTCTTCTACAGTGAAACCTTTATCCCACGGGAAAGTCAAATATTTACCGTCACCCTTGAAGTAATATTCTACGTGGCACTGCGCACAGACCAATGAACGCATTTCCTGTGGAGTAGCTTTTGCGATATCTTTTCCCTGACGCTGGAAAGCTTCAATCAATGCCGGACGGCTGATATGAAGATTCATTGTTTCCGGATCGTGGCAGTCGGAACAGCCGATCGGATTCACGATTTCATCACCAAAGGCAGCCCATTTGTTATTATAGAAAGAATCGACTCCCAATGCTTCCATCATGCGGGGAACATCCGGACTCTTACAAGTCCAGCAAGTAGAAGGCTGAGGGCCATCGTGCGGACCTGCAGGAGAACCGGTACGAAGTGACGCCGTAATATCCTCGATAGCATGCATATGTCCGCGCGGAGTGGAATAGTCTTTTGAAAATGCATATCCTGCCCACAGAATAACCATTTCCGGACGTTTTTCCAAAGCATCAACAGCGACATTGCCATTAAACTCGCTTTCAAAATCAGTCTTTGCCGTTTCCGTCCAAGTCTGATATTCGCGGGGAAAATCATCTTTAAACAGTTCGTTGCGTGCTTCAATACCTTTAATGACAGTTTTGCGGTTATTAAAGATACTGGCGACTTCCGCCCTCCTCTCCATCAACGCAGAAACACATAATCCTAAAACAAAAACAACGACCATTGAACCTCCGAACAACAGCCATCCTTGCCATGATTTTAATTTCTTTTCCATTGTATATCGGTTTTATTATTTTATTACGTAGTTATGTATATGCTTATTCCTTATTATTAACCATCTTCCGGAGCCATTCCGGTACAGGCGATTCGGGAAGAGGGACGATAGCTGCCGGAGTAGCGGACAGCGAATTCTTACCACCATGAGGTACATCCCGATGACAGTCCCAGCAAGCCTTTCCTTCTCCCACCATAGACATCATATAATCTATCTTTCCTGTTTTTACAAACTCCGTATTCAGTTGTGTATGGCAACGAATACAATTGTTCATAATCACCTGCGAACTGGGCTCGTGGGCCTGTATCACTTGTGGCTCACTTTTGGTAAGGAAAGCCGCGACGTGCTTCATACCATCCATTCCTTTGAATGTCCATTTCTTTACAATGTTCTCGTGAGGAACATGACAATCGTTACAGGTGGCATCCCGTGCATGTGAACTGTGAAACCATGTGGCATAATAAGGAGACATGATGTGACAATTCACACACGCTGCCGGATCATCGCCCAGATACGTATGTGCCCGAAGCATGTACATAAATAAAGCTCCTCCGCCTACAATAATACCGCCAATGATAACGGCTATTATCTTCGATCTGTACGAAGGAAAAAATCGGTTTATAAATGGTAACTTCATCATAGTGAAAAAGTATTTTTCACAAAAGTAAAGCTTTGGAAACACAAAAGGTGTAATAACTATTACACCTTTTAAAGAAAATTATACGAACACTGATTAATAAGAGAAAAAAGATACTCCATCCCGCCCCCGTTTTACATGGCAGGCTGGCTATTTTATTTATTCATCGTGATGATGATCGTCCCCTTCGGCGGTAGTGCTCAGTACAATATTGCGCGCAATGTAGGTTTCGTTTCCTGCGGCATCCGTGCAATAAACCATCAGATGATAATCGCCCGGAGTAGCATTCGCCGGAATTATAATATCGTGGTGATGGATATGCGCCGTTTTCTTTCCGGAGATATCATAAGACCTGTTGAAACTGAAATCGACAGTGGCTTCGCCCGTAGCAGCCCTGCTCTTTCCATGCGAATGGTGGTCAAAATTACTATGTATTTCAATCATATATGACTTTAACATAACGTCGTCCGACAGATCCATTTCAAAATGTACTCCGTGCTCGTCGCCAATTTTCAGTTCTTGCCCTTCTTCCGGTTCACTTAGTTCAATCACCGGTTTGGTGGTATCGCTATCCGAATCGTCACAAGAAATAAATGCAAATACAGACATTGCCAGAAGGCTGATGATCGGGAGGTAAAGTTTTGTTTTCATTACAGTAATTTTTTAAATGGAATTTTGATTAATAATTGGAAGTTTCGTCCCGGTTCTGGAATTTCTACTTTCCTGTAAAAACTAAGATGATTGTAATATCTGGTATTGAAGATATTACGGGCGGTCAGGGTTATTTCTATCTCGTTAGTCCTGCCAACCGGAATATTCAGCGAGCCACCCAAATGAAACAGGTTAGCCCCCGGTGTACGGTCCTCATTACGGTCTACACGGTTCTGACGGGCAATAAGTTGCCACTCCGCATAAAGCATATAGTGTTTTCTTTGCCATGTCAACGTATTCCGCATACCGAACGGCGGAGCAAAACTTAACGGAATATGCTCGTCACAGTTGTAGGTGTAGACGTATTCTCCGGAGATACGGTAATTGAAGTGACGCAGAAAGTTAATGTCTATCGTAGCCTCCGTTCCGGCAAACAGTGCTTCGGCTCCCGTGTAGCGGTAAATCTGTCCGGCATGCGGCAGAACTGACCATTCGCCTGTGGGACGCAGAAAGATGTAGTTACTGAACCAACTGACAAAAGGAGACACGGAAACGGAAAATCCGTGATATCGCAGGTTGTAGGAAGCATCCATCTGCCATCCTTGCTCGGATTTCAGAGAAGCATCTCCCTGCTCGTGACGGAAAGTGCCGTGATGTACACCGTTAGCAGCCAGTTCATTGGCTCCGGGGAGGCGGAAGCTACGTCCGATGTTCACTTTCACCATGTGCTGAACGGAGGGTGTCCATACCAGTCCCAAAGAAAAGGAATAGTCACCGAAATGCTTTCGGACGGCATGACTGTTCCATTTATAGGACTCTACTTGTTCATCATCATATCCTTGCCTCCGAAGGTAATCCGCCAGATAAACATCCTCGTGCGGAGAGATGCCAATATAACCATAATCATATCGCACGCCTCCACTGACAGAGAGAATGTTATTAGGCTTATACGTCGTAAGCCAGAGCAATCCGGTAGTAGAACGATGGTACTCCGGCAACAAAAATGAATAGCCGGAAATGTCGTTCTGCTGATGCTGCCCATCCCACCCCAACGTATGCTCCCATGAAGAAGAGCCAATAAAGCGGGCTTTTACCGAAGCACTGTATGTATTCAGATCGAAAGCCAGTTCTTTGTCCGGGTCCTTCTCCGGCGCAGGCTGGGAGCCGTAATGAGTATGAAAAGCACTCCATTCCTCCCGATGATTATTCTGAAATCCCAAATCACCGGACAGGATCAGTTTCTCCCAAGCATATTGCTGATGTGTGGTTACTTTCAGATGATTTACCTTGCTGTAAGGCAGTTCGATATTCCGGCTGTCTCCGTCATCTTCTACGCGCGATGCGTCGGGGACACCGTGTGCGCCCGGAAAGAACCCCGTCTTCTGATAGACATTACTGATGGAATAGTCTGCTCTATAGCCTTTTCGCTGATATTGGGTGAAAAGGCCGATATTGCGTTCCACTCCTGCCGTATTTTTCAGTTTACGCCCATAGACGGGCATTTTCTGAGTCAGGTAGACAATGGTATCCGTAGGGATGCGGTAATCACCGAAGTGCTGTTCGGAATAACGGATTTGCGCATACCAGGCATTCTTTTTAAGTCCCAGCATCAGCGAACCTGCCAGTGTTCCGTTGACGGATTTGCCCAATAGGGTGACATCGCCGAAGAGCATATTCGCAGAAGGTATGGGAGGAGAGGCTATATCAATCACTCCGCCCATGGCATCACTGCCGTAAAGCAGTGAGGAAGGACCTTTCAATACATTGACTGTCTCGATATTAAAGGCATCCAGTTCCAGTCCGTGGTCGGCTCCCCATTGCTGGCCTTCCTGCTTGATTCCGTTTTCCAATACGGCTATCCGGTTGAATCCCATCCCCCGAATCATCGGTTTGGAGAAGCCGGAGCCTATGTCCATAGCTTGTACTCCGGGAATGTTCTCCATTGCCTGCATGAAGTTTCCCGTAAAATGTTTGCGCAGAAAATCCTGTTCTATCACTTCAACCGTAAGTGCAGACTTCTTGGCTTGACGCTGTTGGTACGACTCGGTCACAACAACATCAGGCAAAAGCATACTCTTGATTGAATCGGACTTCTGTGCGTGGACGGGTAAGGTTACAAACAACCCTATTACGCCCGAAATAATTCCGATACGCATCAATTACAATCTTTTATATAATGTGTAAAATGAATGTGAGGACAAGTTACAATGAACCTGTCTTCCTAGAAAATATGAATATGTAATTATGCGGCAGGAGGCGCTCGTAGGTGATGCGAATAAGTTCGTTTGCAGACAACCTTATCCTGATAAGTAATCGGCTCGTAAGGAACGAGCGTCAATATACAGTGAAATTCTACCGACTGAGGTTCTGTAAAGAGAGAAAGGGAGTATTTACATATGGCACAATCCTCGGCATGACTCCGGGAATGTTCGGCATGAGAGCATGACGTTTCATCTTCACTTCCATGATAGTGAAAGGTTTTCACTACAAAGAAGGGAATGAATGTCATGAATAACATCCATGCTATGTATGCTCTTATTTTTCTCTTGTGATACATTCTCCCCTATCGTTTTTATTAAAAGAATAGTAATAACCGATTCTAATCCAATATCTTTTCAGGTATATCGTTTGAGCCTGCCACAAAATACTGAATTATATTTGTTTCTGTATCTACCGCATTCATTGTCACAGGAGATGCTGACCTTGTTGATCTATTAATTAAATCAGCTTTCATATTCCAGTCAATACCTAACAATATTTCTATAAGAGTAAACATACGTTCTGATGTATTAGATATATTGTATTCATAGGTTCTTTTATCGTTCAGCTCCTTATCAAAATTCAATATCATATAACAAGTACTGTTTTTAATAAGAAACTGGTAATTTCCCGTACATTCTTTCTTTTCCATTTTTTCATCGAAAAGATAAAAATCCCTATCTGAATTATTTATAAAAAATAGATTTTCACCTCCGGTGTAGGGTACTTGTGCAGGATGTGCAACTTTCAGGTTCAAATAACTATCGACTATTTTTATTTTTAAATCAACCGTTTCGTTAGTTACATTATCCTTGACAGTAATGGTGGTTTCTCCTTTTTGTTTGGGTTTCACAACTAAATTACCCATATCTATCGGACTTGATAAATCAATATCTATGCTTAAAACATCTGTATTTTGAACGGTTACGGTATAGTCTCTATTACCACCTCTGACGGGGATATTTTTTGCTCCCAACAAAGGACGCTCATAATATCCTTTCTCAAATGACAGAGAATATATTTCTTGCTTTTCATCGTCTCCACAACTTACAAGGGTAATTGTGCAAAGGAATAGAAAAAATATTCCTAATAATTTCTTTGTTTTCATATTTGTATTTTAAGTGACTGCAATAGTTCATTACGTATTATTTCATTAGGAGAAGTATAGGAGCATTATAATCCTCTAATTTAGGAATATAATCTGTTTTATCCACATAATAAAAACCTCGTTCACGCAAATCTATGAAATCAGCTACTGCATAAGGTATTGTTATTCTTGCCATAATCTTACTATTTTCTCTATATACACACAAAGATACAAAATTGTTAACAAAAAGAAAGATGGTTTTCTGTTATAATATCATTCTTCCTGTTTCCACACATAAAAGACAGTTCGTCCTGCTCCCCTCTTGCGAAGAGTTCCCTCCTTCAATGGATATTTTAGCATTGTGAGTTTTTACTTTGGAGTTCTCAACTCGTTCAAGTTCTATCTCCCGCTTTATTTTCTTTTTAAATTCTTTGGAAGTACGTAAATGAACATTGTCAAAACGGATAGACTCGGCGCGAATTTCTTTCTTAGTCATCACTTTATGGGTACACTTCAACGAAATGCTGAAATGTCCAAGTTCGCCCAATTCCACGATGTATCCATCCGCCAAGGCTTCGGCCAGTTCATCAACTACAGCGCCAAGTACTCCTTCAATTATATTGTGCGGGAAAGGTTGGTGACGGGATACGCGTTCTATAAAATCTTTTTTCGAATAAGTTCCACTCGGAACCAATGCGAGCATGAAGGGGTTGTTTCTCCCCTGTATCATTAGGGTCCGGAGTCTCATACAAATCATAAAATGCACTCATTAGTATATTTTTTATTAGTTGTTTATGTGTCTATCAGTTTATTCGCTAACATTTCAGTCCTCTTATACTAAACCTTAACTTTAGTTTAGCATAAAAATAATCGTCTGACAACTGTTTCTTTTTCGTCTGACAGTTGTTAGACGAAAAGATAACAGTTGTCAGACGAAAGTTCAACAGCTGTCAGACGAATAGCTCATCGCATACAAAGGTACAGTTTTATGTAATGCGAACTGTAATTCTTAGCAAGAAAAAAATTATTCAATAGCAAAACGCGCCGTCATCTCATACCGCAATTTAATAACGCGATATTGCTCAGTGGCAGCTGTCCCCATACTGACATTACTCTGTGCCTGATAAAGAGAAGATGCCTTTCGTATCAATCTTCTTAATAACAGCATTTATCTTTTCGAAGTCAGTAAACCGGATGTCCAGTTGCTTACCTATCAGAAATTCTTTTCCTTTCTGACGCCAATAGTCTCCAATTTCCTGCACACGAATAGCCTCATCCGAAATTCCTGCCCTACTTAGCACCCGACGCAAATCTTTTTCAATCCATTCCAACGGAACTTTCGTTTTATAATCTTCCGGCTTGGAATTCGGCACAAATTCCTCTTTCCAATATTCCTTTATCTGAATCAAAAGATGAATCTCATCCGGCACAACTTCTATTTCAGAAGAACCGGTTACCTCAATATATCTTCTCTCACTCTCCTGAGCATCGGCAACAACACTCCATACACATAAAACAATAGCTAATAAAAACAACTTTCTCATATCTCTGAATTTATAATAGTACTTAGTTTCTGAATTCCCTGT
>QWCY01008950.1_pt1 | contig 16457 bp, 18 predicted proteins | sample 1972631 | NCBI WGS metagenome assembly QWCY01 (sample SAMN09866696, study PRJNA288562) | Human gut metagenome isolate pre1_stool, whole genome shotgun sequencing... | isolation source: gut | host: Homo sapiens | place: USA: California
TCATAGAATTAAAAGTAAGATAGAAAATGTGATTAAATCTGCCGAACGACGGCAAAAGAAAAAAAGCCGTCGTACAGCAGACATATTTCTATGCACCTAGGAAGTGGCGGCTTTGAGAAATCAGAGCCGCCGTTTCTTTTTGTTTTTCCAACGATGCTCATGCGATTAAGAGGGCGGTACACAGGAGGATACCGCCATGGCAATTATCGTCATTCATAGCACCCATGAGCTTCATCAATTAAAAAAAGTCTTGTTCCTCCTCCGGGGAGGTATGACTATCAATCAGTATTATCATTCCATCTAAATCAGCAAAATAGTAGGTATTTTTGTTGCGCCAGTTTCCAATTGTGGGGAGCTGGCGCTTTTTGGTATCGGTTTTTCGGGAAAGCCCCCGAAGTATGTCGCTGCCGATCACCACCTCCATTCGATTCACTCGCTAATCGCCCATGAATCGAAATGGAGGTACATAATGAAGAAAGTCAATCTTAGGGAGTTGTATCCTGATATATACAAAACGGATGTTTTTATAGAAGTAAGCAGTGAAGTACAAGAAGTATTCCTGACAGATAAGCGAGCAGAAGCTGCACGCCAGCGCCAGATGTATAACTACAAAGCGTACTATTCTCTGGACTGTGATAATGGTATAGAGAAACAGGTAGTGTATCAGCCGCCGACGCCAGAAATGCTCATGGAGGAAAAGCAGCTTCGAGAACAGCTCTATTCTGCGGTGATGGCCTTACCGGAGAAGCAGGCAAAGAGGATTTATGCTCGGTTTTATCTGGGTATGACAGTTAAAGAAATTGCCAAGACAGAAGGCGTTGATCTCAGTAGAGTGTATGACAGCATCCAACGCGGTTTGAAATGGCTGGCTAAAAATTTGAAAAAGTTTGATTAGCATAGCGAAAATCTTGCTCTTTTTTTCATTACTATTAGAAGGACAAGTTTTCCCCCTTCAACAGCACTTTGACAATTTCATAGACAGCATAACAGGTACATAACCCGTGTATGAGCGAGTGTGGGACGCCGCGAAGATGGAGCAGCCAGGGAGGTGATGAACAGAGCTGTTTCGGAGCAATCTACGATTCCACAAAGCGGATGGTGGCAGATCCGCCGCGAGGACTGCACGGGGGCTTAAAGATACTTCCTCACGGCCTCCTAAAGACTTGGGGGGAACCCTGCGGCGCACGAGTAAAACGACGCTGCGGAGTTATATGGCTGTTTTTTGGATATATATGGAGGATATATGATTATGACAGCTGTAAGTGAGAAAGATGCTGTTATCTGTATCCATGACGATTATTGTATTGATATTGAAGCAGCAGAAATCTCACAAATTTTATTGAAGATAGGTGAGCTTATTTCTAATTCCTATCGCAGTACGAAGGCAGAGAAATTAAGTGAATCTTAAAGCATAGCAAGCTTCTTTCTCATAAGCAAGGATGTGGAAACATTAATCCGTATCTTTGCGAAAAGGAAAAGTGTTGAGTAAAATGGTAACAGAATAACCCGCGGGAAGGAGGTGTGATAATGGAACGGTATTTGATGTATTTGAGGAAATCCAGAATGGATACAGATTTTGACGAAATTTCTGTTGAAGAAACTTTGAACAGACATCGACGCATTTTAGAGTCTTTTTGTAAGGAAAGACGATTAAATGTTGTTGATGTCTTGGAAGAAGTAGTTTCGGGAGAATCCTTGTCGTCCAGACCTAAGATGCTTCGTTTGCTGGAACTGGTCAATACTGGAATGTATGCAGGAGTTATTTGTATTGATATTGAGCGTCTTTCCAGAGGGTCATCCTTGGAATCCGGTTATATCATGCAGGTACTTCAAACGAATAATTGTAAAATTATCACACCGTCCAAGATCTATGATCTTCAGAATGAATCGGATGAACAGTTTACTGATATGAAGTTTATGTTCAGCCGGTACGAATTGAAAACCATCACAAAGCGCTTGGTTCGCGGAAGAAATCAATCAGCTTCTGAGGGCAAATTTCTTGGTTCAGTAGCTCCGTATGGATACCGTGCCTATAAACTGGTTGGTATGAAAGGGAATAGCCTGCGAATTGAACCGAAAGAAGCAAAAGTGGTGCGGATGATTTTTGATATGTATGGGAAACAAGGAATTGGCTACAATACGATTGCCCATGAACTGAATCAAATGAACATTCCATCTCTAACTGGTACATGGGGGCAAACATCCATCACAAATATCTTAAATAATGAAGTTTATTTGGGAATGATCCGCTGGAAACATGAACCTACAAAGCGAGTAGTTAAAGACGGGATGCTTACTAAGAAAAGAGTTACCAGTAAAGACTATGAGTTGTATGAAGGATTACATGAGCCAATTATAGATCAGGAACAGTGGGATCGAGTAAAAGCAGTTCAGAGCAGTCGTAATCACGCATCAGTTCATAAGGATAAAAAACTTATGAATCCATTTGCAACAATTCTTTTTTGTGAAAAGTGTGGAGCAGTAATGAAGCGGAATGTTCCGGCGAAGACCCAAAACACTTCTCCATGGTACAGATGTCCAACTCGTGGATGTAATTGTCGGACTATAAAATGTGATTTTCTTGAAGCAGAAGTGGTGAAAGCCATGTCTCAATGGTGGGGTGAGTACACTATTAAAATAAAGGAAGATAAGGTAGCACAAACGGACTCTACGGAGACGGCATTGAGTATTGTAAGAGAGCAACTTACAGAGCTTCAGTTACAGCAGGATAAGATATGTGAATATCTGGAGAAGGGTATTTATACAATAGAAATGTTTACAAAGCGAAATGATACCTTAACCAGAGAAATACATAAAGTTCAGGCAGCTGAAAATGAGTTGCTGAAAAAACAGGGGGCTCAAAAAGATATTCATGATGTAGAGAAAGAAATAATTCCGACAACACAGCACATTCTCGACAGCTATCCACAGCTTTCTGTTGAAGAAAAGAATCGTTTATGGAAGATTGTTATGGAACGGATCACTGCTTACCGTACACCAGGTGGAGAAGTTAGCATTCACATCTATCCTAAACTTCCTATGCGATAAGTTTATATTGAACCGAGTGCAACAGCATCTCGACCAACGCCTCCTTTTGTGGTATAATTCAATATTATGCCATCAGAAGGGAGGCGTTTTTATGGGCGAACAGAAGCCTGAAAAAACGAAAAAACATATATGTGCTGGTCTGTTGGCCCATGTGGTGTCATAGAAAAGGCCGGAAGAGTGGATCACGGAGATGCTTTTCTGGATAACGGGGACATGGAACGGAAAAGAGGAATCACCATTTTCTCCAAACAGGCGAGAATCCGGTGGAAAGATGTGGATATCACACTGTTAGACACCCCGGGACATGTGGATTTCTCTGCGGAAATGGAACGGACGCTGCAGGTACTGGATGCGGCGGTTCTGGTCATCGACGGAAGCGATGGAGTGCAAGGAGATGTACATACGCTGTGGCGGCTGTTAAAAAGATATGAAGTGCCGGTATTTCTATTTGTAAACAAGATGGATCAACCGGGGACGGATCCGGAAAAAGTACTGACGGAGCTACAGAAAAAGCTGGATAGCAATATTACATCCGTGGGAAAACTGTTGCAGCCTGGGGACAATGAAGGAGAACGGGAAACAGAGCTGGAACACGCGGCCATGTGTAGTGAAGCCTTGATGGAAGAATATCTGGAAACCGGAGAACTGTCGGCGGAAAACATATCGGACACTGTGGCGGAGCGTAAGCTGTTCCCCTGCTTTTTCGGCTCCGCCTTGAAACAATGGGGAATTACAGAGCTGTTAAACGGATTGAATGCGTATCTGCCCAAACCGGAATATCCGGAGGAATTCGGAGCCCGGGTTTATAAGATCGGCAGGGATAACGCAGGAATCAGATTGTCGTATTTGAAGGTCACCGGAGGAAGTCTGCGGGTTAAAATGCCGGTGGGAAACAGCAGAAGCGGTGCAGGAGAGGAAATCTGGGAGGAAAAATGCGACCAGCTGCGTCTGTATAATGGCGGAAGCTATGAGGCAGTGGATACGGTGAAAGCCGGTGAGGTCTGTGCGGTCACGGGACTTACGAAGACTTTCGCCGGGCAGGGACTGGGCTATGAAAGCGAGAACTCCACGCCGATACTGGAACCGGTGCTGACTTACAGACTACTGCTCCCTCCGGAGGTGGATCCTGTCGTGGCACTGGGGAAACTACGCCAGCTGGAAGAGGAAGAACCGCAGCTGCATGTGTTGTGGCAGGAGGAAAACAGGGAAATCCATATGCAGGTCATGGGACAGGTGCAGATGGAAATCCTCAAAAATATCCTGTGGGAGCGCTTCGGTCTGGAAGTGGAATTCGATGCTGGAAGCATTGTATACAAGGAAACTCTGGCGGAGCCGGTGGAAGGCATCGGGCATTTTGAACCCCTGCGTCATTATGCGGAGGTACATCTGTTGCTGGAGCCCGGGGAGCGGGGCAGTGGATTGCAATTTGCCTCTCTGTGCAGCGAGGACATGCTGGACCGTAACTGGCAGCGGCTGATCCTGACGCATCTGGAGGAAAAACGTCATGTGGGTGTGCTGACCGGTTCCGAACTCACGGATCTGCGGATATTGCTGATTGCCGGAAAAGCCCACACCAAACATACAGAGGGCGGAGATTTCCGACAGGCCACTTACCGTGCAGTACGTCAGGGAATGCGCAGCGGAAAGAGCATTCTCTTAGAACCATGGTTTTCCTTCCGACTGGAGGTGCCTACGGAGAATCTTGGCAGAGCCATGTCGGATATCACGAGGATGAACGGAAGCTTTGAAGCACCGGAGACAGAAGGCAATAACAGTGTGCTGACGGGAAGTGTTCCCGTGGCTTCCATGGGAGATTATGGAAAAGAGGTGGCATCTTATACCAAAGGTCATGGGCGTTTGTCCTGCACACTGAAGGGATATGAACCCTGCCATAATCCGGAGGAGGTAATGGCAGAGATCGGCTATGATCCGGAAGCGGATGTGGTCAACCCCACCGGATCGGTATTCTGCGCTCATGGTGCCGGTTTTCAGGTGCCCTGGGACCAGGTGCCAGAATATGCCCATGTGGAGAGCAGCTGGAAGCCAGAGAAGGAAGAAACCAAAGCTGCGGACGGCATTTCGGATGCGGGACTGCAGGCAGTAAACAGGCAGCAGGGCGCTATTCGTCAGACCGGGGGTGGTGTAGAGCGGATTATTTCTCAGGAAGAGATCGAAGAGATCTTCCGCCAGACTTATGGGAAAAAGGCGGAGGATCCCCACAGATTCCGCAGATACCATACTTCTTCCGGAAACCGTGGCAGCTATACGGGCAGCTTGGCGGGAAGTGCCGGTGACACCGGTATGCGGAAGGTCGTACCGCAGGAAAAACCGGAGGAATACCTTCTGGTGGACGGTTATAACATTATTTTTGCCTGGCCGGAACTGCGGGAGCTGGCGAAGATCAATCTGGACAGTGCCAGGGACAAACTGATGGATATTCTGTGTAACTATCAGGGATATCAGGGCTGTCGCCTGATCCTGGTCTATGATGCCTACAAGGTGAAGGACAATCCCGGCTCCACCATGAAATATCATAATATAGAAGTGGTCTATACAAAAGAAGCGGAGACTGCAGACCAGTATATCGAGCGCACGGCCCATCAGTTGGGGGCGAAGCCGCAGAAATACCGGGTGACGGTGGCAACCTCAGATGCACTGGAACAGATGATCATCTGGGGCAACGGTGCCACAAGAATGTCCGCACTGGGGCTGAAAGCAGCGGTAGAGGCAGCAGGTGCCGAATATTTTAAATAAGAGAGTTTTATTGGACTTGAAAAAGTGTAATCTATACCTGTCAGGACGGGAAAATAAGATTTCCGACAGAACCCTGAGCACAAAAAGCAGAAAAAGAGGTATGGGTTATGAGAAGACAGTTCGTTTCCAATGTGGCATTTTACAGTACTACCGCAGTACTTATTCTGATCATTGTATTATGTATCGGCGCAACCGTGAAGAGCGAGAGCCGGGATGAGACGCAGCGCATGGAGAACCGGATACAGGAACAGCAGCTGATGAGCGATATGAAGCAGTATCTGAATGAGAACGGTTATCGCAACAGCGGCGTGACGCTGACCTATGCACTGGAAGAAGACGGCAGTCCGGATTATACGTTTACCATTCATCATAAGAAGATCAACAGCATGAGTGAGACGGAACGGGGAGCATTGAGCGCAGAACTGGCACGGGCCTGCAACGCAGTCGGCAATTATTCGGTCTCTTATGAATATCTGCTGACGGATTTTTAGAGACTATTTACATGACTTTTTTGGAAATAAGGGGTATACTGATACCATATGCCACAGTAAACGAGGCGATGGGAAAGGAGAACGACAGATGACATTTATTCCCAAACCACATGAGATATATAAGCATTTTAAGGGCAATCTGTATCAGGTCGTAACGATTGCGGAACATTCAGAGACCGGAGAACAGCTGGTGATTTATCAGGCTTTGTATGGAGATTTCAAGACCTATGCAAGGCCCCTTGTCATGTTTACCGGAGAAGTGGATCGTCAGAGATACCCTGAGGTGACACAGCGTTTTCGGTTTGAATTACAGGGAACGGATGCGGACAGACAGATTTGCGAGACGGAGGCAGCAGGTGTGGAGCACCCCGTATCAACGCAGACAACGGTGACCGCGTCCCAGCCCGCAGCAGCCCAGGCAACGCCGATTGTGGCGCAGAACATAGCAGCACAGGCAACGGCGACCGCGGCACAGACAACAATAGCATCGGTTTCCCCCGCAGAAGATGAAGAGCCCGCACTGGATCCGTTAGTACTGGAATTTCTGGATGCGGATTCCTACGAGGAGAAGCTAAATATTCTGGCAGGACTGCACCATCGTATCACCAACGAGATGATCACGACCATGGCGATTTCCTGTGATATTGAAGTAAATGACGGTGAGCCGGAAGAGCGTTATGAAGAATTGAAGAACTGCCTGCTCACCATGGAGAAGTTCGAATGCAACCGTCTGCGGTAGACTCTATGGATAAATACAATGAAAATTTAACGGATGTTAAGGAAATCTTTAGGAAAGGTGACCTTCGGGCGATTCCCAAACCACTTTTAAAATGGTATGATAATAACCGTAGGATCCTTCCCTGGAGAGAGGATCCTGCTCCCTACCGCGTATGGGTCTCTGAGATCATGTTGCAGCAGACCAGAGTGGAAGCGGTAAAGCCCTATTTCCAGCGCTTTATGGAGACGTTGCCGGATATTGCTGCGCTTGCGCAGGCACCGGAAGAGGTGCTGTTAAAGCTGTGGGAGGGCCTGGGATATTATAACCGGGTACGGAATCTACAGAAAGCAGCCATCCAGATCATGGAAGATTATGGCGGAGTCATGCCGGATTCTTATGAGGAGTTATTAAAATTAAAAGGAATCGGCAGCTATACGGCTGGGGCGGTATCCTCTATTGCTTACGGCAAGCCCAATCCGGCGGTGGACGGCAATGTTCTGAGAGTCATTGCAAGAGTCCGCAAGGATGAACGCTGTATCTCTGAGGATAAAGTAAAAAAGGCTGTGGAAAAGGATCTGTGGGAGGTCATTCCTACAGACAGGCCGGGAGATTTCAACCAGGCTATGATGGAAATCGGTGCCTGTGTATGTATTCCAAACGGGGCTCCGCACTGTGAGGAATGTCCCCTACAGCAGATATGTCTGGCGTATGCGGACGGTACACAGCTGCAATATCCGAACAAAGCCAAAGCAAAAGAACGTACGGTGGAGGAGAAGACGATCCTCATTATCCGGGATGCGGAGCTGGCGGCATTGCATAAGCGTCCGGCGAAAGGTCTGCTGGCCGGTATGTATGAATTCCCTTCGATGAAAGGATATCATACCGCGGAGGAGGTCAAGGAATATCTGGCGGAGAACGGGTTGCAGGTACTCCGGATCCAGCCTCTTGAGGATGCAAAGCATATTTTTTCCCATAGAGAATGGCATATGAAAGGATATCTGATCCGTGTGGATGAACTGGCACCGAAGCGTGAAGGCCCGGATTCAGCAGACTGGATCTATATTGAACCTTCGGAGACAAGGGAGAAATATCCCATTCCTTCCGCGTTTGCAGTCTATGCGAAGGGATTGAACATGAAACTGGGGGCCCGAGAGAACGATCCCGGACAGTGAATAACAAGATAGTGAAGAAAGGACAGCGATATGAAATTACTTTCCATAGCAATTCCCTGTTACAATTCTGAAAAGTATATGAGAAAATGTATTGATTCCCTGCTGATCGGCGGAGAGGATGTGGAGATCCTGATCATCGATGACGGTTCTACCAAAGACCGTACCGCAGAGATTGCAGACGAATATGAAGCACAGTTTCCTACGATTGTGCGTGCTATTCATAAGGAGAACGGCGGACATGGTTCTGCTGTGAACACCGGAATCGCCAATGCCACGGGACTATATTTTAAAGTAGTGGATAGTGATGACTGGGTGAAGCAGGATGCATATTTTAAGATCCTGGATACTCTCAGAGAACTGGCCGGCGGCGGTCAGGCGTTGGATATGCTCATCAGCAACTATGTCTATGAAAAAGAAGGCGAGCGCCGCAAAAAGGTGATCCAGTACCGTCATATCCTGCCGGTGGAGAAGATGTTCACCTGGACGGACTGCCATCATTTTCTGAAGGGCCATTACATACTGATGCACTCCGTGATCTTCCGTACCAGACTGTTACAGGAATGTGGACTGAAGCTTCCGGAGCACACCTTCTATGTGGACAACCTGTATGTATTTGAACCGCTTCCTTATGTGAAGAATATGTATTATCTGGATGTGAATTTCTACAGATATTATATAGGAAGACAGGATCAGTCGGTGAATGAGACCGTGATGATCTCCCGCATTGACCAGCAGATCCGAGTGACGAAGCTGATGATTGATTATCTGGTGGGCAGAAAGTCGGAACTGGTGAAAAACCGACGTCTGTACCAGTACATGCGCAACTATCTGGAGATCATCATGACAGTATCTTCCGTACTGTTAATCCGCTCCGGTACCACAGAACATCTGGAGAAAAAGAAAGAACTGTGGGAGTACCTGAAAGGAAAAGACAAACGCCTGTATCTGTGGATGCGTAACGGCATTATGGGCGGTACCATGAACCTTCCCGGAAGAGGCGGACGGAAGATTTCGGTAGAGGGATATAAGATCTGCCAGAAATTGTTCGGATTTAATTAGAACGGAATTGTTTAACATAGTCAAAATAGCGGATACTTCGGCGGTTTACCCGAAGTATCCGTTTTCTTCTGTTTTTCCAGCCATCTCGTCCTGCATGAAGCCCCCTAACTATTGACAATACCTGTTTTGAACGTATATAACGGTTACATTTAAAACGAAATTAAAATTACGTTAAAAACGCAGAATAAAATTTAGGAGTAGTAAAATCTTCCATTATTTGGGAAGAAGGAGCTCACATGAAACGAAAGATAATGACCATTGTGGCAGGAGCGGCAGTCGGTGAATCCGGATGTGTATGCCTGGATCACTGTACCGGGGACAGAAATTGAATATCCGATTTTACAGCACCCTTCCGATAATTCCTATTACTTTATGCATAATATTGATGGTTCGTATGGATATCCCGGGTGCATATATACGGAGAATCTGAACAGTAAGGACTTTACAGACAACAATACGGTGATCTATAGACACAACGTGAAGAACGATTCCATGCCCGTCAAACAATAAGAAATCCGAGGGCAGAACTTATGTCATTTTGGAGTTATATTAAAGCAATAAGGTAGGAATAGGATTACAGGGATTAGGTGTTCGAAAGTTAAAATGGGTGATATTGATTGCAGTAATTATAAGTTACAGTATAGAATTCAGCCAGTTATTAACAAAACGTGGACTCTTTGAACTTTTTGATGATCCGTTTCATAATGTCCCTGGAGCAATAATAGGATTTACATTATGGAGAATGATTATGAAAAGATGTTCAGAAAAATCTGAAGGACAGGCTATAAGACCAAAATAAATATATAGATGGAGTTAAAATTGATTTTAAAGCATAATGCCCAAATTTGCCAGGGACAGATTTTGCTATTTTGCCACGTTGACAATCGAGTGCTCATTTGCTATCCTCTATTCGTAAGCAGATTTTCTATTTCAAATTTCTATATCGGTGTAAGCCGGTGTCTATGACTTCAGAGGAATCCCTGCTTAATTACCCAATGATAACAATAGAGCAGGAGAAGACATAGAACGGATTGAAATTCGTTTCTGCGACAGCATATTTTCCTGCGGTAAAAGCAAAGGAGAGTGTGAATGGCAAAACGCTATGAGGAACTGACGATATCGGATGATTTTATCTTCGGCAAGACCATGGGTGACAAGGTGCTCTGCCATGATGTATTGGAGCGGATGCTGGAAAAACGGGTGGGAACACTGGAAGATATCCAGCCACAGAGGGAATTCCAGTATGCCGTGGATGGTAAGCCGGTGCGGCTGGATATGTATGCAAGGGATCGGAAATCCTACAGGGAATTGCCGGAGGAGATACAGATAAGGTGGCGCAGCTGGATGATCCGGAAGTGCTACTGGCAATGCAGAGAAAATATGGAATGATTAATCTGTGACATTTATAGAAAAAATGAGAGCAGATAAAATAAAAACTATAATTGGCAATATCAATGACTTACCTTATAAGACCATCTTGTTTGATGGAACCTGGGGTGTCGGGAAGTCTTATGCGGTAAATGAGGCGTTGGCAGGAAATCCGGACGTTTGTAAAATATCAATGTTCGGAATGACAGATGCGAGACAAATATATCATGAAGTATTGTTTCAACTGGCATTGAAGAATAATGTCGGCGGGAAGATTGGTGAAATAGCTAATAATATCATAGAAGGCGCAGCAAAGGTCTGGGATAAAGTCGGACAGGCCCGGGATGTGGTACAAAATATAGCAAACGAAAGAGAACTATTTTTATTATTGTCCAAAGAATTTACATTCCTTCACATTGTGGTCATAGACGATCTGGAAAGAATGAACAGTAATATGAATTTGGAAGAGATATTTGGAATCATAGAGGAACTGAAACAATGTAATTATGTGAAAGTTATACTCGTTGCGAATACCGCAGAAATGTCAAAAGATAAAAAAGAGATATTTGACAAATACAGTGAAAAGGTAATTGAACGAACATATGCTATTACGGAACGGGCAGAGAGTGTCGGGTGGAGTAAATTGCATATCCATGCTCAATTTATTGAAAAATTTCTAAACCTTCATAAAGTGGAAAACTTGCGGACACTTGAAAAGGCGCAGCGATTTTATGATGATGTAATATTATTTTGTGAAGACTGCAATAAAGATGAATTTTTGGAGGAACTGAGACTGATATGTTATGCCATCGTCGTTGAAAGTACACACAATCTGTATTATAAGGAGGATGATCCCAACAATACGGATTCGGTGAAAAAGATGGTGAGCAGTATTGAAAATACGTTGGAGCATAGAATAGGGAAATATCTTTATGGTACAAAGAGCAGTAATAATTTGACCGGAATGCTGTTGAGATACTATCAGGAGGGGACGCTTGATAAAGAACAATTAGAAGCCGAGTATCGACTGTTTCTTAAATCGGGAGATAAACCCAATTATTATAAGACAGATGCAGAGATAAAAGTAATGCTGCCGGATTTAAAAAAGGGATTGCTTCAGGCAAAAAACATTGTGGAATTAAACGAATTTGCAGATTCCTATATGGTATGGAGTGATATTCTGGAGGAAGATAATGAGGATGTTTTAACCATATATAAAAACGGGTTAAACAAAATGCTAAAACAGGCAGTCAGAGATGGAAAAGAAGAAATTTTAACGCACTCTTATGATTTATTCCATATGTCTTCAGACAAGGTGAAAATAATATACATGGAAGAAAATGAAAACATGAAAGAATTTTTGATTGAGACATATGTAGAACATTTGAGGATCACAACCCACGGGGAAAAAGCGTACCAATTTTCATATAAACTCAGAAATTATTTTAGCAACAGTTATTACCATGAGATCATAATGACAAAAGTGGATCAGCTGTATAATAAGACGTCTTTTCCTGTGGGGGACGTAGATCAGAATAGATATCATACCTGTTATAATATCATGTATTTACTGTACCATGCAGATAAGGAGAAATTTTTGAACTATTGTACTGACATAAAAAAAGATTGTGATAAGATGTCAAGACATAGGATAGAGGTTTTGTCGGAAGAGATAATGAAAGACCAGAAAACATGAGAAAAGTGATTCCTTCGTACAGTTGAAGAGGAAAACAGAAAGTGCTACAATTTACATGAAAATGCAAATTATGGCATTTTTTATAAATAACAAGGGGGACCGATATATGGCAACACAAAAGCAACAGGGTATTAAGAAGCGATTGACAAAGGGATTCACAAAAGTGGCGGTAATTGGAGCGGTAGCTGCAATCATTGGAATCGGAGCGCTTCTGATTGCTGCGGCGCAGTATGAAAAAGCACTGAATCGGTATGGTTTTACACAGGGGGATATCGGTAAGGCGATGACCGCTTTTTCGGAGAGTAGAAGTGCATTGCGCGCAGTGGTCGGGTATGATGATGAAGCTGTGATCGAAAAGCAGACAGCTCTGCATGACCAGAAGAAAGAGGCATTCGAAACTTATATGGATGAATTGAGCAGAACACTCAAATTCTCCGAGGGAAGAGAAGCTTACAATGCGGTCTTGACGGAACTTGACGGCTATTGGGAGCTGGATGCACGAATCTTGGAATTGGCAACTTCGGATGATGCGGATGGTTATCTGGAAGCGCAGGAACTGGATACGACAGATTTGACGGCTCAATATGAACAGATTTATGCAAAATTCGTTGAACTGATGAACCTGTGCGTGCAGAAAGGTGACCGTGCGGAAGCGGATCTGCGGGCAATGGAACGGAATATGCTGTTGGTGATCCTGGCAATCGTTGTGGTTTCTTTCTGGAGTTCGGTGATCCTGGGACGAAAAATGGCGCAAGACATAGAAAAGCCCATGATAGCATTGGCAGATCGTCTGCAGACCTTCGCACAGGGAGATTTAAACAGCGCATTTCCGGAGTGTGCAACGGAAGATGAGATTTCTTATATGATACAGGTGGCAAAGGGAATGGCATCGGATCTGGATATGATCATTACGGATGCCGGAGAACTTCTGGGACAGATGGCAGAGGGAAATTATGCTATCGGCACTAAGATTGAGGATAAATATGTAGGACAGTTTGTGGCATTGAAGGATGCCATGCGTAAAATGAACCGTCAGATGAACGGTACGCTGCATCAGGTAGAAGAAGCTGCAAAACAGGTATCAGCCGGCGCTGAGAATCTGGCAGAATCTGCCCAGTCCCTTGCGGAGGGAGCTACCGATCAGGCAGGTTCGGTGGAGGAACTGACAGCAACGATTACAAATATCGCGGATGCAGTGAACCGTACGGCGGGTGAATTGCAGAAGACCACCCGGAAGGCGGAAAATTATGCACAGCAGGCGGATGCCGGACATGCACAGATGAAATCTCTTATGGAAGAGATGGATCGAATCAACGATACGTCCAAAAAGATTCAAAATATTATTGCAGAAATCGAAGACATTGCCAGTCAGACCAACCTGCTGTCATTGAATGCCGCAATCGAGGCTGCCAGAGCTGGGGAAGCAGGAAGAGGCTTTGCTGTTGTGGCAGAACAGATTCGCAAACTGGCAGAACAGAGTGCACAGTCCGCAGTGGATACCAGAAGTCTGATCGAAGGCTCTCTGCAGGAAATTGAGAGGGGAAATCAGGCCGCTGAAGCGGCAGCGGAATCACTGGAGCAGATTGTGACCGGAGTTAAGGAGATTGCAGCAGATTCCAGGAGACTTAGTGAAGAATCAACAGCGCAGGCACAGGCAATGGAACAGGCAGAAGTGGGAGTGACTCAGATTTCGGAGGTCGTACAATCCAATTCCGCATCTGCGGAGGAATCTTCTGCAACCAGCGAGGAATTGTCGGCACAGGCATATTCCTTAAATGAAGTGGTAGGCAAATTTACATTACGCAGAGATTAAACTATTAGGAAGAAAATAATTGTTTATGAAATACCGATTTATCAGGCATTGGAAACGGATGCAAAATAAATCGGTATTTTTTTACCTATAACTTTCATTATGACTGAAACATTCATTCCTTCAATATCCTTTAGAATTGTAGAGGTAGGAAACAGGAGATGAGGGAATGAGTCAGAAACATTCGGAACAATATAAAATTATAGGACAGGCGATTAAAAAATATCGAAAACAACGAGGACTTACACAGGAGCAGTTGGCGGACAGAGTAAGTATTAGTATCAGCTATCTCACCAAGAGCGAGGCACCGAATTGTGATCAGCCGTTTTCTTTGGAGGTAATATTTGATATTGCTGAAGTGCTGGAGATACCGGCACATGTATTATTGGAGGATTTATAATTTTGTGACAGAGATGAGATTTGCAGTAAGAAAATCTACAGCGTTTGTGAAAAACAAAAAGCGGAACCACTGTAAAATCAATGTTTCCGCTTCTTATATGAGAGCTGCTGACGGGAATCGGACCCGTGACCTCCGCACTACCAATGCGACGCTCTACCGACTGAGCCACAGCAGCATCACGTGACGGCTAACGCAATCACCGTGATTCATTCTAACAAAAGAGATACCGTTTGTCAACAACAAAAATTGCAAATTTTAACAGTATTTGTCGATGAGAAAAAATTGACACAAAATCTACGAAAAGTAAAATATAAGCAGATGTAAAACAAATTTTTACTTTATAGTAAAATCATCTATATTTAGTACGGGGATAAATGTTAAATTATAGAGTAAATATTTTAGAAAGATAAAACCTCTATATGAGGCGATGGTAGGTGCACATGCAGAAAGAAGAGACAACAGGAGACCATCAAGAATTTGATGAGATGTACCGCAGGACACAGGCGGAAATATACAAGTTTATCCGCTACAGGGTGGCAGACAAGGAACTGGCAAAGGATGTCCTGCAAGAAACGTATTATGTTGCGTATAAAAAGTGGGATATTCTCTGTGAACATTCCAATCCAATGGGATGGCTGATCAATACTGCCAAGAATAAAATACGTGAACTGAATAAGTCATTGAAGAAGATAGAATGTGAAGTCGACCTGGATGCCGACGAATATACATTCACGGAAGACGGTTACGGAAAATCAGAACTTGATCTCATAATAACGAAAGGCCTGACGGAAGAGGAGAAGAACAGATTTTACAAATATTTTCTTCACGGGTATTCAATTTCTGAGCTGGCACAACTTGAGAAAATATCCGAGAACAATATGAGTGTCAGGATCAGCAGATTGAGAAGCAAGATAGCCCAAAACATACCCGACGAGTCCGGTATCGACAAAAAATACAAAAAATCTGTAAGAATTGACAAAAAAGAATCATGTACTTAACGAGGGACCAATATTACACCAGATAAGGATATGCAGAAGGGAAAGGAATTGGAATTAAAATGAAGAAGCAGGATAACGAAAGCCTGATTCAGGAGCTTACCAAGCGGTTGGACTGGTACATTATGGAAGCATCAGATGAAGAGTTTGATGCGGATGAAGTACAGACATTAATGAAACTGCTGGACAACCTGAAAACAGAGGAAGACAATGTAGAAGATGAATTGCCTGTGGAAGAGGCATTGGATGATTTCTGGAAACATTGTGAGGAAAGGGAAGAAGAGGAGCGCCTGTTGCTTGGCACCGAAGAAGAGAAGGACAAAAGTGAACCTGTTGCAGAGAAAGAGGAGGACAAGCCCAGGGAGGGTAAGCTTCATAAAGTGCTCTGGTACTTTCGCAGACGCAGATTTGGAACTACTTGAAATTAAAACAATTTCGGATTATTCATTTGACTATGCCAAAATACATAAGGATCAAAGTGATGATACGGTATCAGTACTTATGAAAAATGATGAAAACAATATAAGATTTCAAATAAAAATATATCCACAGGAAATTTTGAGAGTTAGAGAAACATATCCAGGATATGTTTTTGAAACAGAGTTTGAAGATGAGGGAATATTTTTTGACGTTTTTTCTAAAGAAGAGATATCGGGGGAAAATACATATTTGATGTATTTTTATTATGGTAAAGAAAAATATATCGTTATGGGAAGAAATGATAAAAGTGTATTACAAGATATAGTAGTAGAGTATAAGAATGTAGTTTTGAACCACCATAATAAGTAAGTGAAAAGAAGCTTGGAAGAATTTCTAAGCTTCTTTTTACGTGTACAAATAGACAAAGAAAGGAGCATTCCTGTTAAGTAACAAATAACCGGTTTGCAAAAAATGAGTGCCACCCATAGAATAATGATTGTTAACTTGGCGGTTAATAAGAATCATT
>QWCY01003856.1_pt1 | contig 16436 bp, 10 predicted proteins | sample 1972631 | NCBI WGS metagenome assembly QWCY01 (sample SAMN09866696, study PRJNA288562) | Human gut metagenome isolate pre1_stool, whole genome shotgun sequencing... | isolation source: gut | host: Homo sapiens | place: USA: California
CATCTTTGCCGGAGGTATATCCCCGGCAGTGGAAGGTGAGGAAATGCATGTCAACATTCCCGGCTTCAAGGGAGGTGACCGCGAAACCATCGAACTTCCGTCTATCCAAAGCCGTCTGCTTGCCGAATTGAAGAAAGCCGGAAAGAAGATCGTATTCGTCAACTTCTCCGGTTCCGCTATCGCCCTGACTCCCGAATCGAAAACATGCGATGCTATCCTGCAAGCATGGTATCCCGGTCAGGCAGGTGGTACAGCCATTGCAAACGTTCTATTCGGAGATTATAATCCGGCAGGACGTCTTCCGGTGACTTTCTATAAGAGCACCAAGCAATTGCCGGACTTCGAGGACTACTCCATGAAAGGACGTACTTACCGCTATATGACGGAAAACCCGCTCTTCCCCTTTGGTCATGGGTTGAGTTACACGACTTTCCAATATGGAAACGCTTCTTTGAATACATCTGAAATCAAAGATGGGGAACAAGTTACTTTGACTATTCCTGTTAGCAACACGGGTAAATACGATGGTGAAGAAGTGGTACAGGTATATCTGCGCCATCCGGGCGATAAAGAAGGACCTTCACATGCACTCCGTGCCTTTAAACGTGTAGCGATAGCTAAAGGGGCAACAAATAATGTCACCATACCTTTGAGCAAAGAAAATTTTGAATGGTTTGATACAAGTACCAACACTATGCGTCCGATAGAAGGTGATTATGAAATTCTGTATGGCGGTACATCAGAACTGAAACAACTGAAATCAATTCCTGTCACTATTAAATAGCTCGCTTAACTCCTTTAAATTCACTAAAAACATTCCTTTATGAAGAATTTATTCTATCTCCTCCTCTGTCTCATCGCCGGAGCATCGTGCAGTCAGGCAGACCCGACAAAGCCCTGGGATAAAGGTGCCTTTGAGACACAGAAATACCGGAATCTCTTTGCCGAGATGGGTTATAAACAGGCAGACATTGACGCCAAACTCAAATCCGTCTTCGACGGTGTGTTCTACGGCCCTGACAAAGTATATTTTGAAGTAGGCGATTCTATGGCATATATCAGCGACGTCAAAAATCATGACGTCCGCACCGAAGGTATGTCCTACGGATTAATGATTGCCGTCCAGTTCGACCGTCAGGATATCTTCGACCGTCTCTGGCGATGGGGCACAAAGTACATGCAGCACCAGGATGGTCCATTGAAAGGTTACTTTGCCTGGAGTTGTGCAACGGACGGTACCCGTAACTCCCAAGGCCCCGCCTCCGACGGAGAGCTTTACTATGTAACCGCCCTCATCTTCGCTTCCAACCGTTGGGGAAATGACACCGGCATCAACTACCTTGCCGAAGCCCAGAATATCCTGAACTGTTCCATGGAGAAAGACGGCACAAACCGTGTAATGCCTTTCATCAATGTGGAGCATAAGCTCATCACTTTCGTTCCGGACATACATGGCGGACGTTTTACCGACCCGTCTTACCATGTACCCGCTTTTTACGAAGTATGGGCACGCTGGGCCAATGACGGCAGAGCTGACTTTTGGCGTGAATGCGCCGAACGCAGCCGCGAATATCTGCATAAAAGTATCCACCCCGTAACCGGACTAAACCCCGATTATAACAACTATGACGGCAGTTTGCTGGGCAACAACCGCATCATCGGCGATGCTTTCCGCTTTGACTCCTGGCGCGTACCGATGAACATCGCCTTAGATTACTCTTGGGCATGTGCCGACAAAGAGTGGCAACAGGAATACGGCAATAAAATCCAAAACTTCCTTTACAGCCAGGGTATTGATACCTTCGTAGATCAGTATAACGTAGACGGCACGCAAGTAAAAGACACCCTCCGGGCCGGAGAGCATAAGGCATTAAGACATTCTTTAGGTCTGGTTGCTACTTCCGCCGCCGCCTCACTGATGTGTACCCACGAGAAAAGCCGCGAGTTTGTAGATAAGTTGTGGAACGCAAAACATGAGCCGTATGAAGACGGATATTTCGATGCTTACTATGACGGATTGCTCCGCCTCTTCGCTTTCATGCATCTGAGCGGAAACTATAGAATCATATTCCCGGAAAAGTAAAGAATAAGTAACAAACAATTGCAATATACTTGTAGGGGTAACATTGCCCCTACAAGTATAATATAAACACACCATTACTACAGAAAGCGTTAAAAACTACCGAAAACACCCCTTACCACTACCATAGATATCAAGAATGAACAAATAGTTTTATTTTTTGGTGCTATACTACTACGATTTCAAAACAATCTTCACTACGTTTGTAATAAGTAAAAGTTACGCATAATGCAACTACTTATCACAATGCCACAGTCACTTTAATTAAAACTATATGAATAAACTGATTCTTTTGGTATGCACAGTTCTGATGGCTGGATGTACCGCAACTACAAAAGAAGAACTGACCGAATCCGGATTGAAGCGAAGCGATTTCCAGACAGAAGTCAATGGTGAGAAAACGGACTTGTTCGTTCTGAAGAACAAGAACAAGATGGAAGTGTGTGTCACTAATTTCGGAGGCCGCATCGTATCGGTCATGGTTCCCGACAAGGATGGAAACATGAAGGATGTGGTACTGGGCTTTGATTCCATACAGGACTACATCAAATATCCGTCTGATTTCGGAGCAAGTATCGGACGATATGCCAATCGTATTAACCAGGGACGCTTCACACTGGATGGTGTGGAATATCAATTGCCGCAGAATAACTACGGCCATTGCTTGCACGGCGGTCCGAAAGGTTTCCAGTATCGTGTGTACAAAGGGGTACAGAAGAGCGACCAGGAATTGCAACTGACTTATCTGGCAAAGGACGGAGAAGAAGGATTCCCCGGCAATCTGCAATGCACCGTTATCATGAAACTGACAGATGACAATGCCATCGATATACAATATGAAGCAGAAACGGATAAACCTACCATCGTCAACATGACCAACCATTCTTACTTCAACCTGGATGGTGATCCGTCTACGGATAACTCCGCTTACCTGCTGACACTGAATGCCGATAGTTATACTCCGGTAGACAGTACTTTCATGACAACCGGCGAAATAGTAACAGTAGAAGGGACTCCCATGGATTTCAGAAAGCCCACCGCTATCGGTGCCAATATCAACCAGGACTTTGAACAGTTGAAGAATGGCAACGGAATCGATCATAACTGGGTTTTGAATACTCAAGGAGATGTAAACAAGGTGTGTGCCACCCTTGAATCACCGACTACCGGCATCGTTCTGGATGTTTATACCAATGAACCCGGTATACAGGTATATTGCGGCAACTTCCTGGATGGAACTTTGACGGGCAAGAAGGGAATCGTTTATAACTTCCGTGCATCTGTCTGCTTGGAAACACAGAAGTATCCTGATACACCAAATAAGCCGGAATGGGCATCGGCGGTATTAAGACCGGGAGAAAAGTATCATAGCGAGTGTATTTATAAGTTCTCGGTACGTAAATAAAATCTGCCCTTTTTGACAAAAAAGAAAACAATATATTGCAAGAAATAATATATAGATTATTCTAAAATATTCCATGATATAAACAAGCCGCAGGCCAATGACACAAAGTCTCGCCTGCGGCTTTACCATCTACCTCAACTTAATAAAGGTAAACGATTTTATTGATCCTTCAAGGTTTTATCGATTTTATCCACATAAAAATCTATTCCATCCTATCACAGCCCCCATTTTAACAGAAAAGCATCGATATATTCCACAATAAACGCTTTTAAGTCCTACCCAATCCATCCATTAATCCGTATCTTTGCAATGTACAATAGAAACAAAATTAATACCTATGAGAACCAAAATATTACTAGCTTCTTTAGCGCTTTCGATAGGAACACTATCTGCGCAGAACTATCAGGTACCGATATCGGAAAAAAATGAATCCATGATGCAAGGCAAATTCCAACCCACATGGAACTCACTGGAAAACTATCAAGTTCCCGAATGGTTCAGAAATGCGAAATTCGGTATCTGGGCGCATTGGGGGCCGCAATGTGTGGAAGGTTCGGGTGATTGGATGGCACGCTCTATGTATCTGGAAGGGTCATCGGAATATAAACATCACGTCGAGCACTATGGTCACCCCTCTGAAGTAGGCTTCAAAGATATTATCCCTTTATTCAAAGCTGAAAAATGGGATCCAGACAAATTAGTTGAATTCTATAAAAAAATAGGTGCACAGTATTTTTTCGCCTTAGGCAATCACCATGACAACTTCGACCTTTGGGATAGCAAATACCAGCCATGGAATTCAAAGAATATGGGACCGAAACGTGATATCCTGGCAGAATGGGAGAAAGCCGCACGCAAGTACGAACTTCCATTCGGCATCAGTTTCCATGCTGACCATGCCTGGACTTGGTATGAACCCGCTCAACGTTATGACAAAAAGGGACCCAAAGCCGGTATTCCTTATGATGGTACATTGACAAAAGCTGATGGCAAAGGCAAATGGTGGGAAGGGTACGACCCGCAGGATTTGTATGCACAAAACCATCCGATGAGTGAAAAAAGTTGGGCTGACGGTATGATTCACAGCCAATGGGCTTGGGGAAACGGAGCATGTTTACCTACACAAGAATATTGCACAAACTTCTATGACCGTACAGTAGACGCTATCAACCGCTACAACCCTGATCTTATTTATTTTGACGTAACAGTAGCTCCATTTTATCCGGTCAGCGATGCCGGACTGAAAATCGCAGCTCACTTCTATAACCATAACATAGCAACTCACAAAGGGAAACTCGAAGCCGTTATGTTAAGTAAGATATTAGATGAAAACCAACGTAAGGCCATAGTTTGGGATGTAGAACGCGGTGCCCCCAATCAAATTATGGAACAACCATGGCAATCTTGCTCATGCATCGGAGGCTGGCATTATAATACAGCTATCTACGAGAACAATTGGTATAAATCCGCAGCAGATGTTGTAAAACTGTTAGTTGATATCGTTAGTAAAAACGGTAATCTACTGCTCAGTGTCCCATTACGGGCTGATGGTACTTTTGATGAAAAGGAAGAGAAGATATTGAATGAGTTTGGAGAGTGGATGAATATTAATAAAGAAGCAATTTTCGATACACGCCCCTGGGAAGTATTCGGCGAAGGACCGATAGCCGAAGCTGATATCAAGATTAATGCACAGGGATTCAACGAAGGAGCATATAGTAAGGCTACAGCACAGGAAATCCGTTTCACTCAGACAAAGAAGGCCTTGTACGCAACAGTACTGGCTTGGCCGGAGGATGGAAAAGTTGTTATAAAATCATTATCAGCCAACCAAAAGTTATATTCCGGAAGAATTAAGAAAGTAGAATTGCTGGGATATGGGAATTTGGATTTCATCAGAACTTCGGAAGGCCTCCAGATAAACCTCCCTGAGAAAAAGCTCAATAATATCGCTCCGGTTCTTAAAATAAGGAAATAAGAAAGAACGTTGATGGAGTAGATTCAAAATCGGTATGAAAGATCTTAATTTCGCTAGCTGGTATAAAACAACTATCGCACCATGAAAACACCCCAAATAGTATTCGCTTTATTTTTATTGATAATTTTAGTATCGACAGGCAGTCATGCACAATCGGTATACTATGTATCCCATTCTACTTCATTGAAAGAGGATGGAAGCCAGGCATATCCTTACCACTCGATTCATAGAGCAATCGAAAAGGCCAAGGAGGATAAGAATAGTGTGACAATTTACTTAAGAGAAGGAAAATACATTCTGGATAAGCCAATAGTATTAACTCCGGAAAACAGCTGTGATTCGAAAACTCTAACCATAAAAGCATACCCCGAAGAAAACGTTGTTTTGTCAAGTGGCATTTCATTGAACCTGAAGTGGGAGAAGTACAAAAAAGGCATCATGCGGGCAAGCGTTTCGGGAAATCCAATTATGGATATGCTCATTGTAAATGGAAATATAAGACATATGGCCCGTTTCCCCAACTATGATAAGGAGGCGGTTCGATTTAATGGCACATCCGCTTTAGCTACAGACCCGGCGAGAGTAAAAAAATGGAAAGATCCGGAAGGGGGTTATCTACATGCCATGCACAAGCATGACTGGGGGGATTTTCATTATCGCATTATAGGCAAAACCCCAAAAGGTGAACTACAGTTGGAAGGTGGTTGGCAAAACAATCGTCCAATGGGAATCCATAAAGAGAATAGGATGGTGGAAAACATCTTTGAAGAACTGGATGCTCCCGGAGAATGGTATTATAGCCAAGATGAAGGTTGGTTGTATTATTATCCTTTACCAGAGGAGAACATTAATGAGGCGACCTTTGAAACTCCGCAACTTAAACATTTGATTGAAATCGTAGGAAAAGAATCCGCACCGGTGAAAAATGTAACCATTGAAGGGATAGAACTCACGCAAACCGTTAGAACGTTTATGGAAGATTATGAACCGCTTCTTCGTTCGGACTGGACAATATATCGAGGTGGTGCCGTTATATTCAGAAGAACAGAAAATTGCATTTTACATGATTGTTATATCCATAACGTAGGAGGCAATGGCATATTCTTTGATAAATATAATCGTCATTCGGCAATAACCGGTTCTTTCCTGACTTCCATCGGAGCTAGTGCCATCTGTTTTGTCGGAGATCCGGCAGGAGTACGGTCTCCGAGTTTTAGGTACGAAGAGTTTGTCACCCTGGATAAAATGGATCGTGCTAAAGGTCCTCTAAATGAGAATCACCCAGCCTACTGTGAGGTATATAACAATTTGATATGCAATATCGGTTTGTTTGAAAAACAAATAACCGGAGTAGAACTGTCCATGTGTCGCAATATTACGATTAGCCATAACAGCATTTACGACACACCACGTGCCGGAATAAATATTAGCGAAGGCACATGGGGAGGACATATTATTGAACACAATGACATCTTTAACACCGTAAAAGAGACAGGAGATCATGGTTCTATTAATTCTTGGGGACGTGATCGTTTCTGGCATCCGGATTATAATATCATGGCACAAATCGTTTGTGAACACCCGGCATTAATTCTGGCAGATATAGTTAATCCCATCATAATTCGCCACAATCGTTTACGTTGTGACAGAGGATGGGATATAGATTTGGATGATGGTTCCAGCAATTACCAGATTTATGATAACCTGTGCTTGAATGGAGGAATTAAATTGAGAGAAGGATTTTATCGAACTGTTGCAAACAATATTTTAATCAATAATACACTCCATCCGCATTTATGGTTTAAAAATAATGGAGATGTTTTTTCACATAATATTGTAATGACTGAATATAAGCCTATTAATCTTAATGGGTGGGGAAAAATGGTAGATTATAACATTTTTACCGACAGTGCGGCATATATTGCAGCTCGCAGATGGGATAATGACATTCATTCCATAGTAACAACAGTGCAATTTGTGGATGCCGCAAAAGGTAACTTTAATGTAGCTGATGATTCTGAAGCCATAACCAAAGGAGGATTCCATAATTTTTCAATGAATGACTTCGGGGTATTATCACCTCATCTAAAACAAAAGGCGAAAACACCTTTGATGCCGGTACCACTTATGGCAAATAATGCCATGGATAGCTCCATCATGACTTGGAAGGGGATTACACTCAAAAGCTTGAATACATTAGGAGAACGTTCAGCTACAGGTATGGATGTGGAACGCGGGGTTTATGTGATTTCTGTCGACGCTTTAGGAAGTCCTGTTAGAGATTTTATCGCTCCCAATGATGTTATACTAGGCATAAAAGGAATTCCTGTGAACAATTTGGAAGACTTGAGGGAAGCATTGAAACATATTGTTGCGAAAGAAAAAGCTGAAATCACTATTTTCAGATCACAGAAGGAGCAAAAAGTTATTATAACCTTTTAATACTGTACAGAACTTCTAATGGAGCAATTACCAACCTTAATGGGCATTTTCCAATTGTTGCCCCCCAAAACGTACGACTCCGATAACTTTCATCGGGTATCAACCTATGGAAATAGGTTCTCAGAGTATTCATATTAGGATTACCCACGCACTGAGCTGAATAAATCTTTCAGCATGTGATCGATTTCACAGAGAGTCATTGGCACTAATAAAGATATAAAATTGAAACAGAATAAGGATTGATGATTATTAGGAAATAACTTAAAACATATAAAATGAAAGAAAAGGGATATCGGATAAACGAATATGGCTGCCCTGTAAAAAGGTATTGTCAGACATTAAGCCTTAAAAAAGATCCGAAACTTATTGCAGAATATCGCAATATTCATAGTCGGGAAAAAGCTTGGCCTGAAATTAGACAAGGAATTCGCTCCATAGGGATACTAGAGATGGAAATATACATATTGGGCACATATTTATTCATGATTATAGAAACACCTCTTGATTTTGATTGGGAAACAGCCATGGATAGGTTGTCACGCTTACCCAAGCAAGCGGAATGGGAGAACTATGTAGCTAAGTTTCAGGAATGTTCTCCTAATAGCAGTTCTTCAGAAAAATGGAAGTTAATGGAACGAATATTCCATCTATATGAATAGTAGCTCAAAAAATATAAGCGTTTTTACCTTGGCAAGCTACAATATTAAATGTTATTGTTAGTCGGCTTTATTAAATACATTGAAATATGGGAAAGTACATTTATCTTATGTTGACTTTGGCTTTATGCGCCTCCTGTCAATCTACAAGCAAGAAGTCTTATAACATAGACTCAGTTGCTTCGCCTAAAGGCACAGAAATTTTCCAGCCCAATTGGGAAAACATAGCAAAGAACTATCAGTTCCCCGAGTGGTTTGTCGATGCTAAATTTGGCATATTCATTCATTGGGGAGTTTATGCTGTCCCGGCCTACAACAGCGAATGGTATTCACGAGATATGTATCAGAAAGGACACCATTCTTATAAACATCACATTGAAACATGGGGGCCGCAGGATAAGTTTGGTTACAAAGACTTCATACCTTTATTCAAAGCCGAAAAATTCAATGCCGAAGAATGGGTAGAGTTATTTAAGAAAGCTGGAGCTAAATATGTTGTTCCTGTTGCAGAACATCATGATGGTTTTTCCATGTATGACAGCGACTTGAATGAATGGAATGCCGTAAAGATGGGACCGAAAAAGGACATCATAGGATTATTGAAGAAAGCCATAGAGAAAGAGGGACTTGTTTTCGGACTATCCACTCACAGAGCCGAAAATGCCTGGTTCTTCAATGGTGGAATGAATTTCCCCTCTGATGTGCAGGATACAACCATCACCTTGTATGGCAGAAGATATGACAACGAAAAATATACTGAAGATGTGGCCCGTGAATGGCTTACCCATACCTATGAACTAGTGGATAAATACCAGCCCAAGCTCATCTGGTTCGACTGGTCAGTTAACAATCCGGTATTGATGCCATACTTTAATAAATTCATGGCTTACTATTACAACAGTGCATTAGATTGGGGTGAGAATGTAGTGGTAAATACCAAACAAGGGTATCCGACTGATGTTCAAGTATGGGACGTAGAACGGGGCAAGTCCGGAAAGATGATGCAATTCCCTTGGCAAACGGACACTTCCGTAGGTAAAAGATCATGGTCGTACATCGATGGAGAAGAAAATAAGACTCCGGAACAAATTGTACACGACTTAATTGATATCGTCAGTAAAAACGGAAATCTACTGCTAAATATAGGTCCACGTGCAGATGGAACCATCACTGATGAGCAAAAAGAAGTACTGCTTTCTATTGGCAAGTGGCTGGAAGTAAATGGAGAAGCTATTTACGGCACACGATGTTGGAAAAAGTTTGGAGAAGGTGACACTGAACCAGCAAAAGGTTCTTTCTCTGATAATGCAGCAACGGCTTACACAGCCCAAGATATTCGCTTTACAACAAAAGGTAATGACTTCTATGCTATTGTTTTGAATTGGGGCAACGATGGTGTTTTAGTGAAATCCTTGAATAAAGAAGCCATAAATGATGCCAAAATACTAGGCATAAATCTTTTAGGTTCTGATGAAAAAATCAATTGGGAACAAACTGATGAAGGCTTAAAAATAGCTTTCCCCGAAAAGAAACCCTGCGATTATGCTTACTCATTTAAAATATCTTTCGATAAGAAAGTTGGAGAACATCTTAAATCGGAAGCAATCAATGAGGTGATGAAGCATGGCTCTTAATCTGGCTTATGCAAAGTATTTGGTCCTATGGTCAATCCAATTGGACCTTACTCCCGGCACAAAGGTTCCCCAGTCAAAGTCCCACACCGGACCAGCCTTCAGCTTATCCCCCCTGTCCTTATTACCTTCCCATCCTTGTAAGCCGCCTGCAATGTGGCAGCGGCTTCCTGCAGTCCTTTCACGGATTCCTGCAAACATAAGAAAAGCCTCGACACGATGATAAAAGGGAAGATACTTTTATTCCCGACCGCCGTAACAGAATCGTAATCAATTTGTCACTCTCTCTTCAGCGATTCGTAAGGCAAGCGTAATCATAATCCTCTACTTTTGCGGCAAATTCATTAACGTATCATAACAAGTATGAAACACATTTTTAGAGTATTTACGCTCTTATTCTTATTTACAGCGGTCAGCAATCTGACAAAAGCTGATGAGAAAACAAACGTAGTAAAACAAGGCACTGTACGCGGTCGTATCATCGACACTTCAAAGCAAACCCTTCCGGGTGCCTCCGTTTACATTGAAAAGCTACATGCCGGGGTGACGAGTGACGTCAACGGCTTCTACACTTTCCCTAATCTGGAACCGGGAACTTACACCGTAAAAGTAAGTTATGTAGGCTACTCACCTGTGGAATTAAAAATAACGATTCCCGAAGGACGTACCCTGGAGAAAGATGTCATACTGAACGAAGGACTCGAACTTCAGGAAGTGGTAGTAGGTGGAGCTTTCCAGGGACAACGCCGCGCTATTAATTCACAGAAAAACAGCCTCGGTATCAAGAATGTGGTTTCTGCCGACCAAGTAGGCAAGTTTCCGGATTCTAACATTGGAGATGCTTTGAAACGTATTTCAGGTATCAACGTACAGTATGACCAGGGCGAAGCCCGTTTCGGACAGGTACGCGGGACAAGTGCGGATATGAGTTCCGTCACCATCAACGGCAACCGGGTTCCTTCTGCTGAAGGCGATACACGTAATGTACAGCTCGACCTGATCCCTGCGGATATGATACAGACGATCGAAGTGAATAAAGTCGTTACTCCGGATATGGATGCCGACGCCATCGGTGGCTCCATTAATTTAGTGACCAAGAACTCTCCTTATAAGCGTTTCATCAGTGCCACTGCCGGAACCGGTTACAACTGGATTAGCGACAAAGCACAATTAAATTTAGGATTTACTTATGGTGACCGTTTCTTCAACGACAAATTGGGAGTCATGCTTTCCGCTTCTTACCAGAACTCGCCTTCCGGTTCGGACGATGTTGAATTTGTATGGGACAAAGATGTAGAAACCGGAGAACTCTGCATCACCGACTACCAGGTTCGTCAATACTACGTCACCCGAGAGCGTCAAAGTTATTCCGCCGCCCTCGACTGGGATATTAACGAAAACCACAAACTCACCTTCAAAGGTATCTTCAATAATCGCAATGATTGGGAAAACCGTTACCGCCTCACCGTGAAAGGTATCAACCTGGAAGAGGATGACAATGGCAACGAATACTGTTCTATTAACAACAAAGGTACCATGCGTGTACAGACCAAAGGCGGCACGCCCGATAACCGCAACGCCCGTCTGGAACGTCAACGCACCATGGACTTTACCCTCGGCGGTGAGCATCTCTTCGGCAAACTGGATACAAGATGGAGTGTTAACTACGCCAAAGCCAGCGAAGAACGTCCCAACGAACGTTACATCGACTATCAGCTGAAAAAACAGAAATTCAATATGGATCTGAGTGACGAACGTAAACCACTGCTTACTCCGCAAGAAGGTTCAACCATGTATCTGAACGATGATTTCAGCCTGAAAGAAGTGACCGAACAACAAGAAGACATTCAGGAAAAAGACTTTAAGTTCAAACTCGACTTCAGCCTACCGCTTACGAAAGGAGAATTCGGAAACCACCTACGCTTCGGTACCAAAGTAGTACATAAGACTAAGGACAAGGAAATTGACTTCTACGAATATACCCCGCTGGATGAAGAAGGTTTCGACAAAGCCAGTCTGGCTGCTGCCGTCGACCAGAATCGTGACGGATACATTCCGGGAGATCAATACAAAGTAGGCAGTTTCGTAAGCAAAGAATATTTGGGAGCTCTCGACCTGAATAATGCAAGCCTGTTCGAAAAAGAGCAAGTACAAGAAGAACTCGCCACCAACTTCAAGGCAAAAGAAACTGTCGCAGCCGGTTATCTGCGTTTCGACCAGAAACTCGGCAAGAAGTGGGATCTGATGCTCGGATTACGTCTGGAAAATACACATGTGAAATATTCCGGTAGCCAATTCGATGCAGATGAAGAGAAAACAACCCGCACGCCCTACGAATCGGATAGTTACCTAAATGTACTTCCCTCCGTCCTGGTGAAATATGATGTAAACGATGACTTCAAGGTACGCGCTTCGTTCACCAACACCATTGCACGCCCCAAGTACTCCGCCTTGGCGCCCAACATTACAATTAAGCGCAGCGACAACGAGATTTCCCTCGGTAATCCGGGATTGAAGCCGACACTCTCCTATAACTTCGATCTGAGTGGTGAATATTATTTCAAAAGTATCGGTCTCGTCAGTGCCGGCATCTTCTACAAGAAGATTAACGACTTCATTGTAGACCAGACATTGCGCAACTATAGCTACAACGGAACCACCTATACTAAATTCAGCCAGCCGCGCAACTCCGGCAATGCTGATCTGCTGGGTGTGGAAGTAGCCTATCAACGCGACTTCAGTTTCATTGCCCCGTCCTTGAAGTGCATCGGTTTCTACGGAACTTACACCTATTCTTACTCCCGGGTAGATAACTTCAACTTCGAAGGACGCGAGAATGAAAGCGGCCTGCGCCTTCCGGGATCTCCGGAGCACACAGCCAATGCTTCACTCTTCTTCGAGAAATCAGGATTGAGTATCCGCCTCTCTTATAACTATGCATCTGCATTCATCGATGAAATGGGTTCGGAAAAGTTCTATGACCGTTACTACGATGCTGTGAATTATATGGATGCCAATGCCAGCTATACTTTCGGCAAGAAGTTAAAAACAACCTTCTATGCTGAAGCTAACAACCTGCTGAACCAGCCTTTACGCTACTATCAAGGTACAAAGGATCGCACGATGCAAAGCGAACACTACGGTATAAAGGTAAATGCAGGTGTGAAAATCAATTTCTAACCACTTAAGTAACAATCAAAAAATATCATAATGAAAAAAGTATTCTCTCTCCTTTTAGTTATTCTCCTCAGTAATTGGGCTGTCGCACAGATAACGGACTATTCCATATTCGACAAGAAATTCAATTTTTATGTGGCCAACGATCTCGGCCGCAACGGCTACTACGACCAGAAGCCTATAGCCGAGCTGATGGGAACCATGGCCGAAGAAATAGGCCCCGAATTTGTAGTTGCCACCGGAGATATACATCATTTCGAAGGCGTACGCAGCGTGAATGATCCGTTATGGATGACAAACTATGAGCTCATCTACTCTCACCCGGAACTGATGATCGACTGGTTCCCCGTGCTCGGCAATCATGAGTACCGTGGCAACACACAGGCGGTATTGGACTACACCAGCATCAGTCGCCGCTGGACCATGCCCGCCCGCTACTATACAAAGGCATTTGAAGACAAAGGTACCACTATCCGCATCGTCTGGATAGACACCGCCCCTATGATGGACAAATACCGCAATGACTCCGCCACCTATCCCGACGCGTGCAAACAGGATTTACAAAAACAACTCTCTTGGATCGACTCTGTACTGACCAGTGCCAAAGAAGACTGGATCATCGTAGCCGGACACCATCCCATCTATGCAGAAACTTCGAAAGATGACAGCGAACGTCTGGATATGCAGAAACGTCTCGATCCGATACTCCGCAAGCACAAGGTAGACATGTACATCTGCGGACATATCCACAACTTCCAGCATATTCGCAGGCCGGGAAGTGATATCGACTACATTGTCAACTCAGCCGGTTCCCTTGCCCGCAAAGTGAAACCCACAGAAGGAACCGTCTTTTGTAATCCGGAACCGGGCTTCTCTGTAGTATCTGCGGACAAAAAAGAACTGACATTGCGGATGATTGATAAAAAAGGCAACATACTGCATACCATAAGCCGGAAAAAATGAGAAAGACCTGTTGGCGAAATTAATTCCATTGACGATAGTCATGAAAACGAATTCATTCGCCAACAGGTTAAAAAAAGAGATACAGCTTTATATGTCAAAGGAAAGCAATATATTTGTGCCTATCAAATATACAAACGCTATGAAGAAGTTATCTCTCTATCTACTACTCTGTCTACTAATTGCCGCATGCGTTAAAAACGACGACAAAGACGAACCCATCCTGGTAACCGACATTGTAATGCCTGCTCAGACCAGTTTTAACCCTGGTGATAAAGTCACGATTAAAGCACAAGGTATCCAACCCGGTGACGATATTATGTTCGAAATCTATTGGCCGCTCCCCGACCAACCCGCCCTAAACTATCAGGGATATGCTCTTGGAGTATCGCCTGTCATGATTGAACAGACCACTACAAGTATCACCTTCCTGGCACCGGGACATTATCCTGCCTCAACCACCAAGGTACGTCTGCGTCGCTCCGGTGAGATCATGACGCTTGGTGAGATTTCGGTAACCAACGGCGAAGCACCCAAAGAGTTCCAACTCTACGGCATTGTAAATTCTCATTCCGACACGAGTTATGATAACTGCATTGAGCACGTAAACCTCACAGATGGCAGCCCTAAGAACATAGTAAAATTGGCAGAAGACCAGAAAGATTTCTCCTGTGTAGTCAATGTCCCGGAAAGTCAGAACCTCTGCGGAATACAGACGATAGATGGAGTGCGCAAAGTATTCAGCTACGATCTTTCCATGCATTTCTGGCAAGATATGGGACTTGAAAACATATTGACCCTTTGCAACGGCCAAAGCTCTATAATAGCCGTAAGGCAAATATCCACCGATGAAGTGATATTGGCAACCACCGGCTCCTGACCCTACACCCGAAACATGGATCAAGCTCTAACACGCCAATATAAACTGCCTGCCAATATAAAGCTCGAATCCTTGACACGCTATCCCGGTGTACAAGGCGGCGGCAGCCAACTGCTACTCTCGGCCGCTAACGGAAACAACAGCTTCATCCCCGTTGTACTGGATCTGCAACAAAATAGCGGGAAAATATACATCGGCGATCCGATACAGGCTACCGCACTCATTCCCTTCTGGACAATAATCAGCGGAAAAGATACCGGAACTACTAAATATGTGCGTACCGGTGGATATGCCGTAGTAAGAGCCGATAATGGCCAGACAGAACTGTGTCTTTGGAATCAGACAACAATGAGCTTGGATGAGCCTTTTGCCACATTCCCCAATTCGGCACGTTCAGTAACCATGCTCGCCCAAGATACAGAGACGATGAAAATTTATGTATTGTTCGAAGGTTATCGGAACGGCAGACTGATTTATGCCTACGACTTAGTGAAAAAGGACTGGCAGCAGGTTACAGACAACTATCCTTATTCGGAAATTGTAGCCGCACGATAAAGACACTTCATTTTCTTTATCATCCGCAGCCCTCTCGGACGACTTTAGCAACATTACAAACGGATAACTATCTGTGCGATAAAGCACTTAGTGTTCCACTACATTCACTCGTAGTGGAACACCCGTTCACCCCTATTGGGAAGTACCTTCACTCGTAGTGGGAGATGCCTTCTCTCGTAGTGGGAATCAGTTTCAATCCTACCGGGAGGATCGCTCATTCCCGCACCGGAAAAGGCTTACTTTTTCGGTCGCAGATCATCCTTAGGTATCGTCGTCGCACTCCCGTCGCGTGTAGCAATATAATGTGGAGACATAATTTCTATACCCTCTTCATTAAATCTATCCTGGATATTCTGGTGCAAATCGGAATAAACCTGTGCCAACTGGTTAGCATCTTTAATATATGCATTCACCTGATAGACCGGGTAATAATCCTGAAGAGACGTTTCCAATATAAACGGACGCGGATCATCTACCACTCCGGGAGTATTCAGAGCAGCCTCAACCAGAAGTTGATGTGTCTTCCGCCAGGGAATATCATACCCCACACTCACTTCCGAATGGATAATCAGCCCGTAGTCACGTGCCGACTGACTAAAGTTTACCGTATGCGAAGACATGATGAAAGAGTTCGGAATCGTCACCACCTCATTCTTCGGTGTACGGATGCGC
>QWCY01003864.1_pt1 | contig 16407 bp, 14 predicted proteins | sample 1972631 | NCBI WGS metagenome assembly QWCY01 (sample SAMN09866696, study PRJNA288562) | Human gut metagenome isolate pre1_stool, whole genome shotgun sequencing... | isolation source: gut | host: Homo sapiens | place: USA: California
TTCATTAAATCTAACTGTTCACCCATTATAATAATGGTGTTAGCTTTCTGAATATGATTAAAAAGAACATTTACAGGGTTTGCCGGAGTAATTCTTATTGACGGCCCTGCTGAACGCATTTTTACAAACTTCGGATTCGTCGATTTTTCAGTGTATTGATTAAACAAATCCAGCTCATTTACTTCTTTAAGTTCAGATTTGCGGGGAAAATAACAGGTCACTTTCCCCATATCAATATGGTGTTTTTTAATATGATATTTATTTAATTCAGGATAATATTTCTCTGCAGCCATTTGCAGAACGTCACCCATAAGTTTTTCTTGGGGTGTAAGATTAGATAATAATTCCTCAAACTCACCTCTGTCAAATTGACCTTTAGGCGCCCTTGTTTCGTCCCCCATGTCTGTCAGCATTTCGTAAGATGTCGGGTTTTTAGCTTGAATATAGTAATATAGAATTTCCATTTTGGAAAGCGTAATAGTTTCCCAATCCCACACTCCCAGATTATCTGTTTCATATTTATTGGCATATCTTTGTTTTATTGTGTGTTTATCATTCGCCATCTCAATAAATTTATTATTGAGCATAGTACCTTTTAATATTCCTTTGTAACCAAAAATATCAGCAATTTTATTAAGAACTTCTTCTCTATCCTTGCCGACTTTCCCGTCAACTTGAGCATACAAAAGGTCAAGACTGAATTTATTTTTTATTTTGTCATCAAAAATCATTGAAAGCAGTGAATCAAAATTTGCTTCCATTGAATATAATTCTTCAAGTCGGCCAACTTTATTTTTATGAGCTTCAACTGCCTGTGCACAATTATTTATCCAATTTTGCTGATTCATTCTTTGTTGAAAATCAATCTCATCACGGGCAACTTTACCCGTGAATTTCGCATTCTGAATTTTATCCAGTAATGTTTGCAGTGATTCAGTTGAGTTGTAATATATTCCGTTTGCCTTAAATTGAATAAAAGAATTTTCTATATCTTCAAAATAATCCTCTGTCTTACCTGTTATAGTGCCGTTTTCTTCAAATTGTGCCGCACGTCTTTCAAGTTCACCATTTACATAAGCGTCATATAAATCCTTTACCTGCTCCTGTTTCATACGATTAATTTCTCTCAGACGCTCAAATAATTTATTTGTCTGATAATCGTATCTTGTTTTCTTAGTCCCTTTGACAATTTCAGGTGTAGTTCTTTTAATCTCATTTATGATTGTATCAGCAAGATTCTTTCTTAACGAAACATCGTTGAGTGTTTCCGCATAGTCCATCACGCTGTCAAGATTTCTTTCTATTTCTCTGAAAGAGCTGTAATCTTTGAGTTTATCAAAGATTTTCATCTTGTCATGTTCTGTCATAAAATCAAGACGTTTAATTATTTTACGAGCATACTCAGCAAATTGAGAAGAATAGTCCCCGTATCCCTCAAGAGTAGCAGCATAAATTTTCAAATCTTCTTTTGCTTTCTGAAACTCTGTCAAATTATCATATCTATCTATTTCATTAGTTCTGTTTTCCCATTGTGTAATAATGTCCTCTTGAATATAAGGATGTACACTATCCGCCCAATCAAAAAAAGCAGCCATAGTAATATCTTTATTTTTAGTATTTTTGTAATCATCAATAAGATATTCCAATTCATATTGAGCTTTTTTTATATCTTCTTCGCTAAATTCATTTTTGTTATTTAGGTTATTTGAATCATACAAATAGCGCTTTTCATTGATAACATCCAAAGCTTGCTTAACCAGCTCCGAATCAGCACCCGCCGTCATATTTTCATAACTTACCCCGGGGTCATAGAAAAATTCAGCCCAATTACGCTGAAAACCATCTCCGCCGGAAAAAGGGTCATTAACTTCGAGCAAATATTGTTCTATTTTTTCTTTGCGTAGCTTTATTCCTTTATTTTTCTTCTGGTAATTAGAATTGTTACCAAAAAGCATATAGAGTTCTTGCTTATTTTTTACAAGAGGATTTCCGTCAGAATCTTTTGTATGAATTGCAGCAGTAAATAAAATATCATAAGCAGTATCTCTAAACCGCCTTTGTCTTTCTGTTAAGTGTAGAGGCGTTATTTTTCTTTTTTCTGCATATTCATAGTTCAAACGCAGCAAGGCATTTTGTTTCGCTTTATCAATTAATTCCGCAACTTTTTTATCTTTTGCCTCAATCGTATTATCGCCGAGCAATTCATCAAATACTGTCTTTGCTTTGTCATCGAGTTCTATTTCTTCACTCATAGAAAGATTTGTATATAAATCATTAAGCCATCTTTTGAAATTTTCAAATGCACGTTTCAAGCCGTATGTAGGTGCTTTACCGCTTTTTACATACGCAACAAAACCATTCGCAAATTTTTCGTGCTGCTTTGTTGTATATTCAACACCGTTGTAATTAAGCCATTTGTTTACGGTATTCAATAATTCTTTTGCTCTGACATTACGCAAGGCAAGATTATTCAAGGTTGTTAAATAAACGTGCGCAAACTCGTGTAGCAGAGTAGATTTATCAGATTTGTTTTTTAATAGAACAATCAAATTATCTTTTGTTGTTCCGTCAAAATTAAAACGTTGATATGTGAATCCTCGCGCGTCATCTATGGGGTTATAATCATCCCCGGAATGATAATAAGTTTCAGGTTTCTTTATTTCCGTTATGTTGTAAAGATGTACGGTCTTTGGATTGAAACCGGCTGCATTATCTGTTATACTGTTAGTATCCTCAAGGTGTTCTTTTGGAAGCACGGTTTTCGTGTTCGCACCTTGGGGATTTTCATTTGTATTGTTGATATCTGCTGCATTATCTGCTATACTGTTAGTATCCCCAGAGTGTTCTTTGAAGTTACGATTTGCGTAATCCACACTCTGGGGATTTTCATTTTTATATTCTTCGGTATCAAAAATTATTTCATAGATTTTATCACCAATTTTAACATTGGTTTTAAAATAATGATATTTCTCAACATTAGGCTTTTTGTCTTTTTTGGTATTTTCTTTTGCACCGGAATATTCTGCATTAGCAAGCAATTTTTCAAGAGATAGGATGTATTTATTATGGCGGTTTGTTGCAGATTTACCTAGTTTTTTATAATTCCCTCTATTTAAAATTTTTCCACTTGTTCTAGAACCTTTTCTTATATCCACAAACCATTCAGGCGATAAAGTTGCAAATTTTGTACCGTTTTCAACAATTTTATTAATATAATTTTTAACTTCTTGAATTGTCGGCGATTTTTCAAAATCATCCGTTAAATCAACAATATTATTGTTTTCAGCTTGATAATAAATGTTAGAATTTGAATTGTCAAAACTTCCTTGAGTTCTTACAGGCTTGAGCTTTTTCCTTACTTCTGTTATAATGGAAGTAGGGTTCTGACTCAAGAGCATTCCCTTTGTGGTAACGGAAGATGTATTCTTCGCTTGAGCAGCCCTATTTTTATTGAGCCATTTGTCAATATTTTCTTCACTATCTATAAATACTGTTGTGATTATTGGCTGTTTCTTTTCAAAAGTTTCAACCACGACCCCGTAGGTTTCATTGTTATTCCCTATAATCTTTAACAACAAAGGCTGCCCGCCAAATCTCGGTTTATTGCTATAGGCAACATCAGCAGGAGTATCAAGATTACTCAAAACATTGTGCCACTCTTCTGCACTCAAACGATGTCTGTTTTCATCGTGAACGACTGTATCGTGAGGTATTCTTACAGATATATTCTCATTTGTATAATCAAAATAACTTTTTTTCTGTTTTGATTTACTTTCTTTAATCTCTGATTCTTTTTCAAATACTTGATTATAAAATTCCTCAAAATCCTTTTTGGGAGATTTATACATAGCAGATTGAAATTGAGGTTCTGTATCATTAACTACATTCATCTCAACCCCGCCTCGCAAAACCAACGAATCAGCTTGCTGTTGTGCTTTTGCCTGTTCTGCCGTCAAACTTTGTGTATTAATAGCAAACTCTCTGTTCAGCTCATTTATATCCATACCGATATTTTTAGCAAGAGAAGAAACCGCATTTGATTGAATATCAGCAGCAGCTAGAGCTTCTTCTTTTTCAAGACCTGCATTAAGATTCTGAGTAAAATAAGTATTTTTAATTTTATTTATAATATCTCTTTCCTGAACACTAGGAATATCGTTTACTGAATCTATTAGTGTATCTAAATTGTTTGCAATAAACTCCTCTTGTTCCGCTTTTGTCATCTTTTCAGCAGCTTGTTTCGCCTGTATACGGGTTAACCCCTGTTTTGACATTATTGTAGCAACTTTTGCCGCTGAACCGATTCCGCCAAGATATAAAGTAGCACCAAAAGTTGCTTTTCCGGTTTCCAACACTCTTGCAACATTTTGTTCAAGCGGAGTATTTTCAATACCGCCAAACTTTCTAGCTGTTTCACTTGCTACAATATTTGTAATTTCCTGAGCCATCTCGGTTGTCATTTCTGTTCCGATTGTCTTTGCATACTGCGGGATAACTCCGCTCAATTGCGCTCTAACAGACTTATTAACAGCCAGCTCTCTTAAATTTCTCTTTTCAAAAAATTCAAGTATTTTATCACCGTTAGGAACGGTTTTAAGCATTTGCTTTAGAGAAACCAGCTCAAGCCCGGCATTAACAGCACCGACACCAATTGCCAAAGCATTAATTTCTGCATTTGACAGCGGTTCGCCTCCGCTGTTTTCGATTTCTTGATTTATCTGTTTCAATTCATTTCTTGCAAGACCGCTTTCAAGTTCAGCCAATTTCATAGAACCCGACAAGCGACCGCCCCATACGCCACCTATCCTTGCACCCTGCAGTGCCAACGCAGGTGTATTTGCCTTTGTTGTTGCTAACCCTACACCAGTACCAACCAGAGCACCGGCTCCAGCTCCAACTCCCGTACCAATGCCTCCCGCTTTTATGGTTTCCCACATATACGGAATCATTTTCAACGCTTCTACATACCCCTTTTTCGCACCTGTTGAAATAGTATCTGCCATTCGAGGTATAAAATTTGTTTCGTTTTTATCAATATATTTTCTGGCTTCAGGTATACCGAACGTACTTTGCTGCAGACTATTTAATTCATTTAATCTTGCTTTGTCTTTTGTTGTCGCCAGCCCCAGCATATCCTTTATTTCAAGATTGGCAACCTCAACCTGATTTTTGCCCTCCTGATGAGCAGCAACACGGGTATTGTTTACCCATTTTAGACAATCAGCAAAATCTGTCATTATATTTCTTTTGGGTGTAGCTGAAATTACTGTATTTCCCCATTTTGGTTTTACAGGATTTTGGGCTGATAAATGATCCCAAAAAGTATTTTCATTATTACTGTCATCAATTGCTTCAAATTGATCCCAGAAATTATTTGCCATAATTGTTCCCTTTTCTTATTATTGAATTGAAAAGTGTATAAAGATGTGTTATATTGTCAATACAATGTAGTAATATATGAGGTATAAAATGCCGCAGACAAATATAAGTATTCGTATAGATAAAAATTTAAAACAGCAATTTGACCGTCTTTGTAATGAATTAGGTCTTACAATGTCCTCTTTGATTAACGTGTTTATTAAAAAAGCTGTTAGAGAACAGGGCTTACCTTTTGCGCTGTCAATATCTGATTATAATCAAGAAACACAGCAAGCTATTGAAGATGCCGAGAACGGTATTGGCTTACATGGCCCCTTTGACACCGTGGAAGAAATGATGAAATCAATGTTAGAGGACGATGATGAACAAATACAGGCTTGATTATACAACATCTATGAAGCGCAGCTTGAAACTTATGAAAAAGCGCGGCAAAGACTTAAACAAGCTTAATGATGTTCTTCATATTTTAATATCAGGTGAAGCTCTCCCCCAAAAATATTGCGACCATGCCCTAAGTGGTAAATATTCCGGCTGTAGAGAATGCCATATTGAACCTGACTGGCTTTTGATTTATCAAATCAAAGAAGACATTTTATTACTTATAGCAGTTGCAACCGGCACACATAGTGATTTATTTTAGCTTATAATCTAATTCCACCATTTTTTATTGCCTGCGGAACCATATCTTGCGGCACATTAACAATTCTGCCGTCAGGCGCTTTCATCCTTACCATTTGATTTGCAGTATTTGTCTTTAATGTTATATGAGCATGATTAACGTGGTTTGTACCATATTGCTTGTCAAATGCCCTTTCATCTTTAATTTTTGGATTAGACCCGAACTTAGCAAGTATGTAAGGGTCTGACGTGCCGATTTTCCTAACTTGAGGATTCTTTATCTGAGCAGCAAAGAATTTCTCTTTTATAAGATTAGAATGTTCCGACATAGAAACGTCAACAGCTTCACCTGTTGAATGATAGGATGTATATCTTCCGTTAGCCGGCCGATAACGCCCGCCCTGAACAATAGTAAACTTTGTACCCAGTTCTTTACCTAATTCTGGGATATAGCTGTCCGCATAATAAGTTAATTCTTTTGTTTCATGCGGTTTTGCTGCTGTATTTTGTATTCTGCTCTGAATTGAATCTACGGCCTCAGCATTCTGCTGCTGTAATACTCTTGAAAGTCTTTGGTCTATTATCTGCGAGCGCTCTTTTGAATCCGGCTGCCTCTTGTGTATTTTTTCAAAATACGCAAAATCATTTGTAATAGTTTTGATAAACCCTACCTGCTCAGCCATCCCCTTTTCAATATTTTTATAAGTCTTTACGCCGTCTTCACCTTTATATCCCAGACTGTCAACAATAGACTTTAATTCACTATCATTAATCTTGCGGCCATGTCTTTTCTCAAATTCATTAACAAGAGATTGAACCTCTGAATAGATAACTTTTTCAGTTTTATCATGACCGCCGATTTCTTTGAGAGCTGAATCAATAACTTTGTTATCTTCCTGAATAATTGTATATTCCATACTCCCGATTTTGTCCTGTGCTTCTTTAAAGCTTTTAAAATCGCTTTCGGACAGATACGGCCTGTATTGGTTTAAATCAGTATTCTTGAATCCCTCAGCGTCATAAGTCATTTTTTCCTGTAAATCTAAATAAACCTGATGACCTGTTTTGATTTCTCCAAACTTACGCATTTGTTCAATATAAGACATTTGTGCCTTAATTGCGTCAGGTGCCTGGGTAACGTCTATTGCTTGATAAGCAGAATCAGGGTCGGACTGTAATGCAGATATAACTTTATCCCAGCTTGCTTGGCTTTTGGCCCTGTCCCGCTCAGCTTGAACTCTGTCATTTTCCCGCATTTTACTTTCGTATTGAGAACGAACATCAGCTTGCAAATCAATATTTTCTATTTTACCAATCTCATCATAAGCCTGTTCAAGAGAATAACCTTTTGCAATCAATCCCTCAACAATACTTCTTGCCTGATATCGTTTGTCATTGGTATTAACGGCATTTAATATTGAATTATGCTTATCCGGAGCTATTTCTGATTTATGGGCTTCATAATATTCTTTAGCCCGTAAACTGCCATCAGACAATAAAGAACCAATTACACTCTCATGAAATTTTGAAGCAAACCCGATTTTTGCAAGTTTTGTTTTATCCTCATCCCAATTTTGCAACTGCGCTTGCAAATCAATAGCGATATATCCCTGCTGCAGATTTTTAGCTAATAAAGAATCGTCATTTCTGTCAAGTATAGCCTGATTTAAAAGATTATTTTCTTTTTCTGCATAAACACTATTTTGCCAATTCTTTGTTTCATCTGCGTCATGTTTATTAACAGAAGCAAAAATAGTATTTTTTTTCGCAGCAATAGCATTAATCGCCATTGATTTGTAGGTACCTGTAAGCCCTGATTCCTCCAGCACCTGTTGAGCATATTCGTCATAACTTTGCATTACAGCGGGTGCCTGCCCGGCGGCACTTTTACCGGTTTTATAAAAATATCCGTTATCCTTATCATATAAGCTCTGTTGAGCATAAGTATCAAGCTTGTTTGTAACTTCAACAATTTTTGTTTTTGCAAGTTGGTCAAGCTGTTTTTCTATATTGTTGCTGATATTTTCACTCATCCGCCCCAGAACATAATTTGCACGCGCAATATTTTCCCCGACCATATCGCCATTTACGCTAACTTGATTATAACCCTGCGGTGTTCTTTGATTTCTAACTGCGGGCTGATTATATATTGGAACCTGCGGCATAATATTTTTCCTTTACCAAATTGACAAAAAATCAGAATAAAATATAATTAACTTTATGGAATATTTAAAAGAAGCAAATAAAAATCTAATAGCCCTGCGAACAAGTATTATTGCAGTTATTATTGTATTAACCGGCGGTATTGCAGGATTAATTCTTTCAAGAAGTTTTTCTTTAACTGATATCGTTGTTCTTTTAATTCCCGGAATTTATTTTGATATTGTCTTTTTGCAAAATGTTTTAAGCTTAAATGACAGAATTAGTGACAATATAAGGAGAATGCAAAATGAGTACAGGTGATATAATTTCAATTATCGCTATGTTTGTCATTATAGGCGTAGGTACATATTACAATTATAAGTTCAATCAAATTGGCAAAGATTTTGATGAGCCAAAACCTAATAAAACAAAATAACAAAATTCTCTTAAAAGCTCAATTGCGGCAAAGTTCCGGTGAAACCTTTCGGTGATTTGGGCGTTTTGGGAGTTTTAGGGGTTTTGGGTGTTTTGGGGGATTTTGGATTTTCACCAGTGTCTTTCGGCAGCCACTTTTCCGCAACACTGCTGAGCTGACCCAATCCCTTTAGACCATAGGCAATAGCATTCATAGTCCCTGCTTTAGCTGCATTTTTACCCGCAATGACATCAAGATTAGCCTGATTATTAAAATTAGCAGCCTGCTGCTCATAATTTTGCGCAGCACGCTCAGAATTATATTGAATCATTAAAGCATCCAACTCACCCATTTGAGCGGTGTCTTCAATTGTGTCAAGTGCCGTACCTGAAGTAATATCAATACCGTTACCGGCCATTGAAACCTGTTGGGAGCCAATGTTTTGCAAAGTTTTTATTCTCTGCCAGCGTGCTTCTTCCAACCCCGCTTGCCTTTCTTGGTCTGCATTCTGCTGAGCAATCTCCGCATTATTCCTTGCAACTTTAGCCTGATAATTATACATGGCCTGTGCATTTTTACCCTGTTGTATAGAGGCAGGTACGCTGATTGCAGTAGCGGCGATTGCCATTACTGACCCCACAACTTTCAAAGCAGTCATTACTCCTGCCATTGTAATACTGGATAATACACACATATTATTCGCCCAACCCTTTCACCGGTCTTTCTCTGTAAAATATCTCAAACCCGTCCGGAACTTTAACTGACAAAAAGGCTTTATCAAGATGAGTAAGCCTCTTTTCCTCGTTTGGGAATCTATATCCGACCCACTTCAACCACCTTTTTGCTAAAGTATTTGATTTATAAATATGATTAAAAGTAATCGCAAACTTTTCATCGTAATATTTAATTTCTTTTTTTAATTCTCTTAAAAAAGAAATCTGATGTTTTTCAATCTCCGGAGTTGATAACATCCATACTGTCGCAACAGCCGGATTATTTTTATCAACAGCCCATGCTCCACCCATCAAAACCGGAATATTTCCGTTTTTAGTCTTGCCTAACAAGATTTGAAAATCTGTATGTATAAGATTTTCAATGGATTTCTTTTTCCAATGCTTACCAAAAACGGCTTTTATTTCTTCTTTATCCTCTTTTCTCAACCTGTTCAGGATATATTTAAAATCACGTAAGTTTTTTTCAGCTCTATACATTAAGCAACATCCTCAAGTTGTACTACTGCCGAAATGCTCAAAATTGATAACGGTAATGGCAATTTTTGTTTTATATGTACGGTAGCCTCCTGTGTCCAATGAGCAAATGTGGTTATATCAACATCTTTGGAAAACAATTTTGCCGCAGAATCAGCGCTGCCATTTGTACTTTCTATAGAACGTTCATTCTGAAACTCTGTGCCATCTGTACCGACTATATAAAAATCCTCTCTTGATTCGTTAATTTTTACATTGATTCTATTTATATTTTTCTTTAGCCCGTGAGTATTTTCCCCCTCAATATTGAGAGTTTCAAGTTCAAATTCATAAGGTAAACCTACTGAAATAACAGAAGCCTCATTATTAAGTGTTATACTGCCATTTTCAACAATATGCTCTTCAATCCCGCCGTCTGCATTAACATATACCGTTTTCCCCTCAAGGTGCTCTAAACCTGTCAACAAATCAACCGGCTCCCCCTCGTATTTCAATGCAGAATCAAGAAAAACAGAATCTGTGGACTTATTTATAATTCGTGTAGCCATACGCTCTACATATCTCTTTTCCTGCCCGCTGATATTTCTTTTAATGATAAAATAGGCAGTGTCTTCATACCCCTCACGAATACATACGACTGATTCAAACTCTCCATCAGTTTCATGTCTGTGCCAGCCGGAAATCTCCTGTTTTCTATTGTATGTTAATCCCGCTAATTTTCCATCGGATAATACACACCACACAATACGGAACGGTTCTTTGGCATAAGCCATATCAACTATTTGCCGGCCTTTAAATAAGTGGTTTGCGAAAATAGTTAGTTCATCACCATCATAGCTGTCAGAAACATAGGTATAGCCCAAATCTCTTAATACCGAACCTCCGGCCTGAACAAATAAAATCATATTACCTGAAACCACAGGCATAACATGTGAACAGCCATAATAACTCTGAGGTTTTGCCACCGGCGGCGGACTTGCAGAGAAAGCCCCATCGGTGCCGTTGACTTTCCATTCCGCTGATGAAGTTAATACAACCAAATCATTCATCGCAACAATATGTCTGATTTCATTAACTTCTCTTTCTGAAAGAGTTATTGTAACAGCGTCAGAAGCAACAAGCGGTCTTGAAACATTGAAATTGTCAGATGTACCGGTTTGAGATGAATAAATAGTCTGCGGATTTTTCTTTGTATTTGCATAGATTTTTCTTTGTTGAAAATAATTAACTACAGATGGATAATTATTTTCAAAAGGATTTTTGGCTATAGGTGCGGTTGAAGACAAATCCGGCTCTATTTTATCATCGGTAAAAGTACATTTTGTTGCAGTGCCAACATAGGCAAAAATCCCGTTTACAGCACGATAAACATTGTACTCAACAGCGTCGGGAACAGCATTCCACGTGATTGTCATGTATTCCCCTACCGCCCAGTTGCTTTCAATACGGCCCTGCACCTCAACCTCTGCCGACCTGTTACTTTCCTCATCGTTATCATCCACGGCCGTAACAAGATATGTATAAGTTCTTGGATTTTCGGATTTTCCTGTCCAGACAGCCTGTACATTTTCCGGCGGGCTTACTTTCGGACTAAAATCTATTGTTTTTATATTCCAGTCGTAATGAGAATACCGTGATAATTCTATTTGAGGATGATTAGGGTGGCAGATAGTTAAAACATCTGCGTTTTGTGCATATTTTAAAATAGAGAGTTCATCTGTAGTATACGGCGTTTCTATTTCAACAATCTGCCCTCTCTTGGCTATTTTTTCATCATCTTTATCTATACTTAACTGTCCGGCGTCAGTGTCTATTGATGTAACCTTACCATATTCAATCGTTAAATCTTCATCTTCATAACAAATTGTGCCAACAGCAATAGCGGCCTTAGTATAAACAGATTGTTCACCGAATTTATAAGTAAATAAGTTTTCGGACTGTTCAACGAGAGAATACCCTCCCTCGTAGGTAACACCGTAATCTTCAGGATAAATGATATAACCGCCGTCCTTAATAAAACGAAAATACTTGCTGCCAGCTTCTATAACATAGGTTTGTTCGGTATTAAATGAAAATGGTATCAATCTGGCTTTCTGAGAGGAATCTTTTACCTCGCCGACGAATTCAAGCCCCGCACGATTAGATACAGCCCCCTCCTGCTGCACAAAACCATTCTTTAATTTTTTCAAACCATTTGAATATTTTGCTAAATCGTTTCGTGCATTTAAGGGCGTTGACAATTCTCCACCGGTGAAACTATTTTGCGTTACTCTCATTTATCAATTCCTTGAATCAAGATAAGTTGTTTCATCTTCGTCTTTTTCTGTTGATTCATTGGCGTTCATCGCTTTTGCTTTAGAAAGGGCATATTGGTACGCTTGATAATTACTTTGTTTTTTGTCGGTCGCCCCCGTAATTGTTTCAGCACATAAAAAAGCAAGATAAAAACATAAAGCCGACACAAACTCTGATGTAAAATATGCCTCGGGCACCGCCGAAGCAATATCTCTGGTGTAAGAAAGCTTTGCCGGCTTTATATTGCAAACAATAATTTTGCTGCCACTTGAATCAGTTGTTACCTCAAACTTTTTATATTGACCTCCATACGGGTCAATAAGATAACGCGCTGCAATACAATCATTTGGATAATCATAAGCATACCGGAATTTCGGGTCCGGGCTTTCCTCTGTTGACGGCGTCAACTCTCTTATCCTGTTCAGAAAATTCCAGTCAAAGTCTTTCATTACCTGCTCTTTGGCAAGTTCATACTGGTTATTAAGAACCGCAGTACGGGGATTTATTTCTGTTGTGTTCTGAATTACTGCAGATACACCCAGATTATTAAGCGTTATGTTGTAAATCATTTCCCTTGAAAACGCCATCAAACTACACCCCTAAAGCAGCTTTAAATTTTTCAATTTGTTCAGGTATGGTCATTTTTTCTTCGTCAATCTCAACCCAAACATTGTTTTCTACAGCCAAATCTTTAAGGGCTTCCAGTTCTTTGACGGCTTGTTCTTCTGGCTGATATTCTGGATTATTTATCTTTTGAGCAGTTTCATCCTGAGTTACATTGTTTTGTTGAGTTTCTTCTTTTTGCTTTTCTGATTGAATCTCAGAGAAAATTTTTCCGTCCGCCAAAGTACCCCAGACAGGAACCGTGTCTCCATCAAAATCAATAACACTACCCTCTTCAACAAGAGATTTTTTATACCACGCTTTTTCTGTTACTATTATTTTCATATTTTGACCTTTCATTCTTGTCATTAACAGGAAAAAGAGCAGGTCAAACCTGCTCTTTTGATTTATAAGCAGAGAGGAGGCTTATATATTGTGATGAGAAATCGGCAAAACATCAGTTAAGTAAGCTGAAACTTTACCAGTAGTCGGGGCTGTTCCGGTTACTGTATATTTCAGTCTTACAAAACCTTTATTACCAACCGGCATAAACGAAATAGGAATCATTTTCCCTTTTTTGAGATTTGCGAGCAAAACCGTACTGGAAGCAAGTTCAACCGCGTCCGTCATCGCTGAGGAGGCAGATGTTTCAACAGCAACTTTTAAACTTGTTAAATTATTGAAATCCTCCTTTACTGTAACAAGTAAAGGAACAGGATTGCCCGCCGCAATTTCTCTATCTTTGCCTAAGTCAATAATATTTTCAGAATTCGCAGTTGCCGTAATTGCCTGATTCTCTGAAAACTTTAATAATTCATCTAACATTTTGTTTTCTCCTATTTTGTTTTGTGCAAAAATAGGGGTATTTAAGAAATCCCCCAAAATTAGCCGCTATATGCGGCTTATTCGCTAAGAACTCTTTCTTCTGTTTCCAGAATCTGGTCAATTTCACGAATTGGAATATTCTTATAGTGAGCAATATCAGCACCGCAATATTCTTTTATATTCAAATTGACATTTGCTTTATCAGCAGCAGCCGCGTCAAGCATTTCAGCAACTGTGGAATTGCAATAAATAAAAGTTCTTTTGCTCACCTGCTGGTCTGCATTTTTATTCTTTTTAATGCGTTTTTTAATTCTGAAATAACCTTTTCTTAATAGAGCCAGCAAATCCACTTCACCTTTAAGAAGTTTGTCAACATCAATATTGGCAATACGGCAAGTTGAGCGGTAATCTTTTACTGTCAAACCAATACTATGCTTAAAGTGGTCTTGATAGACTTTTCTTTTGCCGCCGCTTTCATTAGTTTCGGTTTGAATACCATCGTCAAAGTGTTGCAAACCTGCTTTTGAGCCTTTCGGATAAAGAAGCGCAACATCGTTTTCGCCTGTGGTAATAAACCATATTGAAGTATTATTAGTGCCTGTACCTCCGGCGTCAATAACGTTATATCCGATATTCTTTTTGTCTTTTGAAATTTTTGAATATCTGACCGCAAGTCCGTCAAATTTTGCGTCATTTTCAGCACGGGAACCATAAATTATTGTTTCTTGTGCTGTTTGCCCCATACCCTCAATAAAAGCACGGGCTTCGTTTAACCTTGTCTGCGCCGGATTTTTTGAATGATCAATCAAATCAATATCAGGAGTAGAATAAGCCTCTAACTCGCCTGTTACATCAACGACCTGTTCAGTAGTTGACTTTTCTGTCGGCACATAGCCGTAAAGTTTTCTGAATGTACCTTTAGGCAGACCGTGTCTGATAACGGCTTTATGTGAAGTGCCGTCATTACATTCCATCACATGTAAATCCGCCAGCAAGTCGTTTGATTCTGATAATATTTCTGCAATATCAGTTTCAATAGAATCCCCGACTGTCTGCTTCATAACATCAACCATCGTTAAATAGTTTGTTGCAAGAACTGTCATCTCTTATTTCCCTTTCTTATTTAATCTATCGCCCTTGAAAAAGGAGCTTGGCTGCTAATTATTTGTCTTGAGTCTTGAAATTCGGACGCTCGCGAAAAACGCGGTTTCCGCTCGCAAGGGGCAAAGCCTATCCGACTTAGCGGTCTTTTTTCATCGATGGATACCAATCCTCGGCGGTTCTTTGGTGTTGCGGACTTCCTGAACCCTTGACGGTATCGCCCTTTATTTGTCTGCCAATATCTCTAAACATTTTTACTATTGCAGGGTGATTATTAAGACCGGTTTCCGCTAAAACGTTTGCCGCCTCATCAGAAACAAAGGTTTTATATGCTTCGTTAGCTTCAAGCAATGTAGATTTTAAATTTGCCCCGCCTATCTCAGGGTCTGTGTTTAACATTGTTTTGATTTCCTTGATTCTGTTTACCTGAGCTTCTTTAATTGCATTTTCAAAATTCTGCTGAATTTTTTGAGATAACTTAACCCCCATTCCCATAAACTTATCAGCCTTTGCTTGAGATAAATTCATCTCTTTTGCAATAGAAGAAAATTCCTCCGTAAGTTCCGCATCAAGCTCCATCCCCTCAGGCAACTCTACATCTTTGAAATCGTATGCTTCAGGAGCCGAATCCTCGACATCTTCCTTAATTTCTCCGGCTTCACTGCCGGCATTTTGTACAGCTTTTTCATCAGGATTATTACTCTGAGGCTCATCCTTGTCCGCCTTAGAAAGTCCAGCGGGCTGCGCACTCTGCTGCTGTGCGTTGCTTGCTCCTCGCATTAAACGTGCCTCCGCCCCTCCACCTGCGTGGAGGCGCTGCGCACTCTGCTGCGGTGCGCTGCTATCAATTTCTGTGTTTACTTCTTCTGACATCTTTTCATTCCTTTCTCTCTTCATGGATTTTTATAAATTTTTCAAAACTATTTATCCTCAAGAGCTCCAACAGATAATGACCGAAATCTTTTTTGCCGCGTATGTAATACTCTTTAAGGGTGTCAAAATTAATAGTCTTATCGAGGCACCCGGATTCCTCAATTAAATGTTTTACAAATTTGTAGCCGTCCTCGGTCAAAAGAACATTATTAACAACCAGCTTTAATTCATCTGCGTCCATCACATGCCAACCCGTGCGGCCAATTCTGCACCAATAGCGTCAACTCCGCCCATATTCTTAATCATCTCTGTACCCTGCTGTATAGCAGCAAGTTGTTCCTGCTGTTGCTGTTTTTGTTCTTGAACTATTCTCATTTGCTCAACATATTCGGTAGGATTTATTTGTGATGGGTCAATATTTGAAAAATCAGCATAATCATCAACCATTTTGCTGCCGTTGATTTTTCCTCTGAGCATAGGGTCAAGAGTATTTGCCAGATTAATTGTGAAAGTTGAAAATCTTTCCATTGCTGCTATCTTCTGAACTTTTTGAGCTTGCGCAAGCGTTGAAACAAATTCAATCTCTAATTCAGCGCCCTGTATTTGTTCGGGAGGTTCTGGCAAGATATCTACACGCAAAAATTCTTCAAAACACCAGCAATGAATAAGGTCTAAACCTGTATGAATTTGCTCTAATAATGGCGATACCAGCACCATTTTTTCTTCTTTAAGTTCATTAACCTCTGTAGCAGTGCGCCCCCGCTCAGCAGTATTCAAAATCATTGCAAACAGGTCATTATAAAAATGCTCCTTGACCGTATTTTTCATTGTTTCAATCTGCTGGGAAAGTTCAAGTATTCTCGGATTTACTTCATGAACCGGTCTTACACCCTCACCACCGTCGTCACCATCCGGTGTATAAGTTTCGGGTAAAATTGATATTGTTTT
>QWCY01003867.1_pt1 | contig 16400 bp, 10 predicted proteins | sample 1972631 | NCBI WGS metagenome assembly QWCY01 (sample SAMN09866696, study PRJNA288562) | Human gut metagenome isolate pre1_stool, whole genome shotgun sequencing... | isolation source: gut | host: Homo sapiens | place: USA: California
TGGGCAGCGTTACCTATCAATTCCATGAGTCTTTGTTTGAATTCTGTTGCGGCTACTCTTGAAAACGTCAGCATCAGGAGCTGTTCGTGTTTTACGTCTTCAAGTAGCAGAAGTGAGGCCAGTTTGTGAACCAATACTCGTGTTTTTCCACTACCTGGACCAGCTCCGACCACAATGCAACGTGAATCCTTATCGGAGATAATTTCCATTTGCCGTTTGGACAATTGCCCAAATAACTGCTTGTATTTCTGTGGCGTCAAGTTACGTTGTATCTCGCTAATTCTGTCGCCTTTGAAATATTTTGTGACAAACTTCCTGTAATCCATTTGGAAATAGTCTTGAACATATTGCAGTGCTGCATGATAATCTTTCACCATCAAATTGGCATATTCGCCCACAATATGCACTTGTTGGATTTTCAGTTTGTAGAATTCATTTAGCATCCGGTAGTCGTCTTGCTTGTATCTCGACTTGTTATCCTTTATTCTTTGGATATTCATGGCATTATAAAGTACCAAGAAGCCGCCTTCAAGTTTTAGCGCACCGATTTTCGACAAGTATAGAAGTGCTTCTTCCACGTCTTCTAACTGAATGTCGTCAAGTCCGCCGAAAAGGGATTGAGGATTTGATTTTATTCGGTTTAGAAGTTCTACTACAGAGAACTGGATAGCTTTGCCGGGTGTGTTTTCCTTTTCTGCATCTGAGGCCAACTTGTATAACCATTCCACGGTAAAACGACTTATTTCCAATCGTTTTTCGAAGCGTCTGATGGTAGATTCCAAGTCTGCTTGACGGCTTATCTCCATATTACGGACCGCATCCTCTTTCTTACATGTATATCCTTTTACGGTAAGGAAATAGAGCAGAGTTCGGATGTCTTTTTCTTTGGATGTATTGATTCCGTCGTTTACGGCGTTCTCATTCAGTTGCTTACATGAAATTCGCAAAGAGCCGTCGGGAATATGGTTAAGGATATATTGTTCAAGTTTTGCAAAGCGTTCGAGGAGTATTTGTGACTTTCGTTCCGAATCACCTATATCCTGCAAATAGGCAGATATATCTTTGCTGTCTGCCAATATGCCTTCCTGTCGCATGCGTTCCACTACGGATATAACTTCTCTTTTGCTTAGTCCCAAGATATCTGCCAGATAGTCGATCCGTGATTCTGCCTCTGAATCCTGGGCCTTAGCGATGTGTTTTTGGGATATCAATGATTTGATGATGCGGATTGCCTTTTCTATTTCATCGCTCTCAAAGAGTACTGACGCTGAAATGCGTTCTCTTGCTTCGTCCATGTTTTTCACCGTGATTCCTGTGGCATATACATGAGGCACATTGTTTCCTCTTACCAAGTATCCGCTTTGCTCCAAAGCCGCTAGTGCTGTTCGTACACGGGTTTCAATGTCAGATACCGAATCGTCCCATCCTGCTTGCCGGGCAATTTCCAATGCAGAACAGTTGACTTTCATGCGCTGTCTGGTAAGGTTTTTGACAGCTTTCCATATTTGTTGTATTTCACTGATACTTAGTTTCGTTTGGTTTAGTAATATAAAATGTTTATCCAAATCATTGTCACTATAAAGCACATAGCAACGTGCACTGAGGCCGGGATCACGACCGGCTCTGCCTGCTTCTTGAACGTAGTTCTCCAGCGAATCGGAAATATCATAATGTACCACAAGACCGACATCTTTCTTATCGACCCCCATGCCAAATGCAGACGTAGCCACAATGATGTGCACCTGATCGTTCATGAAGGCATCCTGGTTGACAATTTTTTCATCAGCTTCCATTTTACCATTGAAAGGTAGTGCCTTGTAACCGTCACGCGTCAATTTAACTGCTAGTTCTTTTGTTCGTTTGGTACGTGATACGTAAACAATTGTCGGGCAATCGGATTCCGCTACAAGTTCTCTCAGCTTTAAATATTTGTCATTGTCACTTTCTACATGTATGACGGAATAGTGCAGATTTGTTCTTGAGGCTGTTGATGCGAATAACTCTAAGTTCAAGTCCAAGGTTTGCTTGAAATAGTCGCAGATGTCTTGTATTACTTTCTGTTTTGCAGTAGCCGTAAAGCAGGATACAGGGATCGGGTTTTTGCATTTTTTCTTTTGCTGGTACTTTCGGATGAATTTACCAATGTAGAGATAGTCAACTCTAAAATCCTGCCCCCATGAAGAAAAGCAATGCGCTTCATCTATTACAAATCTTACAACGTGGCGTGCCACCAATATTTTCTCGATTGTTTTTGAGCGAAGCATTTCCGGGGATATATACAACAGTGAGGCTTCTCCGTCTTGTACTCTTTGTATGGATAGTGCTCTTGTTATGGGGTCTAACATTCCATTTATGGTTACGGCATCCGTGATACCTCTGTCGGCAAGGTTATCTACCTGGTCTTTCATGAGAGACTGTAAAGGGGAGATGATAACCGTAAGCCCGTGCACGGAGTGTCCTGCCATGAGTGCCGGCAATTGGAAGGTGAGTGATTTGCCGCCACCGGTAGGAAATATCGCCAGCAGCGATTTGCCTTTCACCGCTGCTTGGGCTGCTCGTTCTTGCAGTGGCTCGCCTTCGTATGTTCGGAAACGTTCATATCCGAAAAATGCTTTTAGATTATAGAGTACATCCAATTGCGTATGGCAGTAGCCGCAACCTTCCTGGCAATTAGTGTGGCGCAGGAGTTTTACAATAAATTCTACTTCCGGATAATTATAAAGTACCCATCCGGGAGTGATAGAACGATAGTCGGTAGTCTCAATCAGAGCCAATGCGTATGCCAATCCGCATGGATATTGTTCGATGAGCATGTCGAGGTCGGCATGATGGCAAATCTTTCCAGTATAAAGTTCTTTTATAAGTTCAGGTATTCCTTCATGGATATACTTTGCACTTACCATGCTAAGAAATCCCTCAAATTCTTTCTTGTCCTTCAGTAACGATGCGAATAGTATACGCTTTTCCTTCGGCAATGAATTCCAGCGTGCTATTTCGTCCAGTAATAAGTCTTTTGCTTTTTTGCAATCGTTCACCGGATTATTCATCTGTTCACTAATCAGTTTGTCATCTTTCACAAGCCTATGGTAAGGGCGTTCCGGGAATAATAAAGGCGAGACATAAAGTGTATCAACTAAAATCCAGCGGCATGTTTTGTTCGTGAACAGATATTTGGCATCATGATGAATGATATTATGGCCACAGATGTAATCTATGTTGTTTAAGAAAATAAACAGTTTTTCTTTTGAAGTTTTATGGAATGTAGTGTCATCATGTTTGAGTGCTCCTATATCATGAATTTTATGATCTTTCAAGCCGACTTCAACATCTACTATAGCATAATTTGTGGCACTACATGGTACAGAGATCGTTTTATTACCAATGATATTGTTTCTATCCTCGGTTTTCTTGATTCCTATGAGCTTGCTCCATATTGACATATATTCAATATAATAAATAGTTTTATAATTTGAATTAGTTATGTATCTGCATCGTTTTCTTATTGTTGTTCGGGTATAACACCCCAATATCATTTACAAAGGTAAGGATAAAACCGAAAAATCAGTAAAAATTACCGTTCTCTTTTGATTTTTATGCGTTTACATCCCGTTGTTTAAGAATATCGTATTTTTATAAGCAAGAGTTGTTGTTGCTTATGGATGCTTATTTAGGGGCGTTATATTTACAACACATGTACGGAAGTCGTTGATAAATATATCATGCAGACTTTGAGGAAGTCAAGTAAATTCGATCAGTAAACGATTAATATATAAAAAGAGAGAGCCGTAGGTCATTGACTTACGGCTCTCTCTTTTTTAGAAATCCTTTTAGGAGGAAGTATACTAAATAATCAAAAACTGTACTTTTATTGATTACTATTTTTGATTATTTTTCAACTTTGCAAAAGTGTACAATGATCCATAGCAAGAGTGTACATTATTGAGGTATAAAAGTGTATATTTTTATATTACTTGATTATCAGTGGATTAAGATGAAAATATTGGCTCATTCCAGATATAACGCAAAAGAAGAAAAATTATTCATCGAATTTTAATAGGGTTTTCTACTTCTAAGCGATCTTATAAGTAGAAAGCAAGAATTATTCACCTTTAATCATACGAAGATGAAAAAGTTAGTTGGAGTTATAATGAGCTAGTTGATGTTTTTTTACTATTGGATATTGCACCTTTGCAGGCACGGGAAGAAATGGATGGCTATTTCACGGTTACAGGGGGTGTAAGAAACAAGGATGATAGGAAAAAGCTGGAGAATGTGAATGTTTCTGTGCCCGGTACAAATATTGGGACGGTAACAAATTCAGATGGTATATTCTCTCTAAAGATCAAAGATGCTGAAATAGTCCGGAGGCTGGAAGTATCTCATATCGGATACCTCAATACTTAGATCTCTTTGAAAGAAAATAAGGACTTATCCACATTGACTGTGTGGATGATACCGGCACCTAATTTACTGAATGAGATTGTGATTTTGGGTAATAATCCCTGTGGCATTGTAGAAGAAGCAATTAGAAAAATCTCGGTAAACTATTCTCCTAATGAGAATATGCTGACAACATTTTACCGGGAGGGAGTTCAGTTAAAGAACAAGTTCCAGAACCTGACGGAAGCTGTATTCAAAGTTTATAAATCTCCTCTGGATGAATCCGGGGGGGTGGATCAGGTGAAGTTACTGAAGATGAGCCGGATGGATAATCGTGAAAGTACAGATAGCCTGATAGCTAAGATTAGGGCGGGTATTCAGGCTTGCCTGCAACTGGATATAATGAAAGATCTGCCGGATTTTCTATCTGTTGATGCAGAAGATAATCCGTATACATATACTTCCGGTGGCATCACCTCTATAGATGACCGTTGTATAAATGTGGTTTCTTTTGAGCAGAAGCAAGGGGTTAAAGAACCGCTTTATTGCGGGGAGTTATATATTGATTCGGAAAATGGGGCTTTACTACAGGCACGGATTGAAATGCAACCCCGGTATATAAAAAAAACTACAAGGATTTTTGTTGTCCGGCAAGCTCCCAGTGTAAACCTGACAGCACAAAAGGTGGTATATACTATTTCGTATAAACCGTGGAGAGACACTTACTATATTCACCATATCCGCGGCGATTTGTTTTTTAGGATGAAGAAAAAACGGGCACTGTTCAGTAATCCCACTTTGCATACATGGTTCGAAATGGTAACATGCAAGGTGGATAGGGATAATGTGGCCCGTTTTTCCCGTACTGAAAGGGTACCAATACATACAGTACTTGCAGATATTGATTTTAAATATGATGAAAGTTTCTGGGAAGAGTTTAATACGATCCCGTTAGAGGAAGAGTTGAGTAAGATAATAGAGAAGGTAACGTTAAAGATAGAAAAAACAGTTCATCAAGAAGAGTGAAGATAAGCAGGATATTTGTTATTTTGCAGTCCGAATGAAATATATTCAATGAATACGAAAAGATATGATTAAACAAGACTATCTGGTACGGATGATTCAGGAAATTATCTCTTTGATTGCAAATGCTATTCTGAATAAGAAGAAACTTCGTAAGCAAGAGTGGGTAGAGTATGATTGCCTGACCAGACAAATTTTAGGCTTTCCTGCCGAGCAGTTAATTGATATGGATATGCGGGAGTTGATCGAACGGTATAAAGGCGATTCTGACGAAATGGGAAAAATAGAACTTGCTGCTATGAGTATGCTGAAATTATCAGAAGATATGTCTTCAGATCATGTCCTGCAAAAATCTAAACTCCGACAGGACGGTCTCTGGTTGCTCAAGTATGTTCAGGAAGAAGGGAATACATTCTCTATCCAACGGACAAGCCTGATAAAACTGTTGGAAATAAACGGGTGAATAAAAAGCGGTATGCAGGAGTGGAGCAAATGTATGCATAAAACTTTGTTGTATCTGCATCTGTTAATCCTGAAAAACTATATCTTTGTGCCCCGGTTACAAAATCGTGTTTTAATATGGAATTACCAAAAGACCCGATGATGCTGTTTAGTGTCATCAATATGAAGCTTCGTGATAACTATTCTTCGTTGGATGAATTGTGTGATGATCTGCATGTAGAGAAAGAGGACATTATTGATCAGCTCAAAAATGCAGGCTTTGAATATAGCCCGGAACATAATAAGTTCTGGTAATCTGTTGTTATAACGGAGCTGTTTAAATATAAATTGTTTCACCAATCATTTTAGAATTAACTACTTAATAATCGGTGAAACAATTCATTGATCTTTATTTGTCTACTTACAGTATGTGTGGTAGGGCATATTAAAATATCAGTTGTGATTTTAATTCAGAGAACTGATTCTGATGCCAATACGGATATATTTTTGGCGTTTTACTTGCCTCATCCAATCGCTTTATTTGTTCTGCTGTCAGACTCCAGCCAATGGCTTCGAGGTTTAGTTTCAAATGTTCTTCTGTTCGTGCGCCAATCACAAGACTGCAGATAGTGGGACGTTGCAATAGCCAGTTTAGTGCTACCTGTGCTACTGTTTTTCCTGTCTCTCCCGCAATATCTTCCAGAACATCAATGATATTGTAAAGAAGATCGTATGACATGATCTCATCACCTACCGGAGCACCGCCACGGGCTACTCTTCCATCTTCCGGAATCGGATTGTTACGACGATAACGTCCTCCCAAACGTCCTGCTGCTAACGGACTCCAGACAAATGTACCAACTTGCTGATCGACGCCAAGTGGCATCAGCTCCCATTCAAACTCACGGTTGAGCAAAGAGTAATACACCTGGTGGGCTACATAACGTGACCAACCGTATTTGTCGGAAACAGCCAGTGATTTCATTAGCTGCCAGCCGGAGAAGTTGGAGCATCCGATATAACGTACCTTTCCGCTTTGAACAAGATTGTCCAGTGCGCTAAGGGTCTCTTCCAATGGAGTAGCGCCATCAAATCCGTGCATATAATAAATATCAATATAGTCTGTTCCCAAACGTCGCAAACTGGCTTCACAGGCATTGATAATGTGAAAGCGGGAAGCTCCCATCTCGTTCCGGTCTTCTCCCATTGGGAAAGTGGCTTTGGTGGAGATGAGAAGACGGTTTCGCTTTCCGGAAATAGCTTTGCCAAGTATTTCTTCCGACAAACCACGAGAATAAATATCGGCTGTGTCAAAGAGATTTAGTCCGGCTTCCAGGCACATATCTACCATGCGGGTAGCTTCGGCAACACCTGTATTTCCCCAACCTTCAAAACCGTGAGTACCTCCAAAGGTTGCTGTTCCTAAGCTCAATGCCGGAACAAAAAGTCCTGAGCCGTTTAATTGTCTGTATTCCATAAATGTTTCTGATTTTTTTGAATAATAGTAAATGTATATATAACGATTATTGTTGTGATAAAGTTGCATCTTTTGCAACAAAAATTGAAAGAAACAGAGTAAAACCATCTTCAGACATAAGAATCTGTTTAAATTTTCCTTTTGTAAATTTAAACAGGTTCTTATTAAACAAGTATATCAGGTAAACGCAAGATATAGATAAATAAATAATCTTTCGTTCACAAACATCTCTTGTTGTTTCATTGTTATACCCGGCAAATATCTTATTGGGGTATGTTCGAACACTGGAAAAGCTTGAAAGGAGTAAGGGGATGGCATGTCTGGAAATTAAAGCTGATTGATGCCAGATTGTACTTTGTCAGCATCTTTGTGGGATTGCTGACAGGGCTTATTGCCGTGCCTTATCATTATCTGTTACAGTTCTTTTTCGATATCCGGCGTACATTCTTTGACGCTCATCCCCGTTGGTATTGGCATATTATGTTGTTCCTGGCATTATGGGGAATACTTATTTTTGTTTCCTGGTTAGTTCGTAAGATGCCACTCATCACCGGTGGTGGTATTCCGCAAACGAGAGGGGTTATCAATGGCCGCATCTCCTATAAGCATCCTTTTATAGAAATGGTATCTAAGTTTGTGGGAGGAGTTCTTGCATTGACTGCGGGGTTGTCTTTAGGGCGTGAAGGTCCCTCTGTACAGATTGGCTCTTATGTTGGTTGCCTTGTTTCCAAATGGACACGGGTACTTGCCGGAGAGCGTAAACAACTTTTAGCTGCCGGAGCAGGTGCCGGACTGGCAGCTGCATTTTCGGCCCCTCTCGCTTCCTCATTGTTAGTAATTGAATCAATCGAACGCTTTGATGCACCGAAAACTGCTATTACTACGTTACTTGCTGGTGTGGTAGCCGGGGGGGTGGCAAGCTGGATATTTCCCATCAGTCCTTATCGTCTTATAGATGCCATCGAACCATTGCTTCCCTTTTTATCTCAGGTAAAACTATTCCTGTTACTTGCAGTGGTTATCTCTCTCTTTGGAAAATTTTATTCTGAATTGACGTTGTATTTCAAACAAGTCTATTCGCAGGTGAAACATCCTGTGTATATGAAGATGCTCTACTTGTTAGTGATTGCTTATGCTATTTCACTGTTACAAGTAAATCTGACGGGAGGAGGTGAACAATTCCTGTTAGAACAGGTCACCGATGGGAGTAGGCAGGTTATGTGGGTGTTGGCAATGATGATGATTCATTTTGTATTTACGGCACTTTCCATTTCTTCCGGATTGCCGGGAGGAAACTTTATCCCTACGTTGGTAACTGGTGGGTTATTCGGGCAGATTGTAGCTCTGATATTGGTACAAAGAGGGTTTATTGCTCAGGAGAATGTGAGTTATATTATGCTGATCAGTATGTCTGCTTTTCTTGTTGCTGTTATCCGGACACCACTGACGGCTATTGTTCTGATAACGGAGATAACAGGGCACTTTGAAGTTTTCTATCCCTCTGTGGTGGTAGGCGGACTGACGTATTATTTCACGGAGTTATTACAAATAAAGCCTTTCAATGTCACTTTATACAACGATATGATAAATACCCCCGATTTTCAGCAGCAGAAGCGTTATACACTTTCGGTAGAGATCATGACCGGGTCTTATCTGGATGGTAAAGAGGTGAATGAGCTAAGATTACCCGAACATTGTATCATTATCAATGTACACCGTGACCGGAAAGACTTGACACCGGCCGGTATCCGGCTTATTCCGGGAGATCAGGTACAAATAGAGATGGATGCACAAGACATCGAAAAGTTATACGAACCATTGGTAAGCATGGCAAATATCTATTAATAACGGATCGTATAGAGCATTTGTATGCCGATTTATGGAATATACCGGCGCTTTTGACTGATAATTCTTTGAATTTCATTTCTTTTATCTATATTTGTAGCCATACTGAAATACAACTATAGAAATGAAAAAACACGATTTCCTTTTTTTCCTTTGCGTGCTTGTCTGCTTCCTCCCTTTCTTTTTGAGTGATGCGGTGTATGATGCCTATAAGCAGTTTAATGCTTCTCATGGTATGGTAATGAGCTTTATTAAGTTTGCCATTCTTTCCACTTTGGGCGAGGTGATTGGGCTTCGTATCAGTACCGGTTCTTATCATCGCCGTGGTTTTGGTATTTTGCCCCGTGCGTTTGTCTGGGGATTACTCGGATTGGGGATCAACATGGCTTTTGTTGTTTTCTCTAACGGAGTTCCTGCCTTTGCTTCTTATTTAGGAGTGGCGGATGCCGGTGGTATAATGTCCGGCCCTCTTTCTATTGATAAGGTATTGTTGGCGTTGGCTATTTCTGTAACGATGAATACCATTTTCGGACCAGTATTTATGACCCTGCATAAGGTTACTGATACTCACATTCTTGCTACCGGAGGTACGATGAAGGGCTTCTTTACCCCTATTCCTATGGGGCAGATTTTGCAGAATCTTAATTGGAAAGTACAATGGGGCTTTGTTTTTAAGAAGACTATTCCGTTCTTTTGGTTTCCCGCCCATACCATAACTTTCCTTTTACCGGGTGATGCACGTGTATTGTTTGCGGCTTTATTGGGAGTTGTACTTGGTATATTTCTGGCAATAGCAGCACGCAAGTAACAGATCGTTTACTTTTATACCGGAGATTGTTTTTGTTTACAAATCGGTTTCCGGTAGCTTCTTTTCGTCAAGAGTCGATTTATTGATTCTTAACTAAAAAGGGTACTTTTCGTTGTAAAGCATCTGTTGCATTGCAACACAGTAGCATTTGCATCGCAACATAGTATGAAATGAATCATAACATACCAGGTAATAAACCGTTTCATACCGAGGAAATTCATGTAAGTACCGAGGAAAACTTACTTAACAACCTTGCTCAGGAGTGCTTTGAACGAGGAGGACGAAAAAAAAGAGGAAAGTTATAACTTCCCTCTTTTGCCTCAGTTTAATCTGAATATACTTTATCATTACTCTTACAAAGATACTACTTTACTTTATCAAAGTCAAGCTTTTTCTCTTTTATTTTAAGAAAACTATTTGTTTACTTGTTTTCCGATTGTTCCTGCAGCCAGGCTATCTCTTCGGGCCACAACGTTTCGTCTATTGTTTCGAGTATCAACGGCATATTGTCAAAGCGTGGATCGCGCATTAGCTTTTCAAAAAAAGCGAAACCGATCAGTCCTTTTCCGATGCTGTCGTGGCGGTCTACATGGCTGCCCAATTCTTTCTTAGAATCATTGAGGTGCATTCCACGGAGATAGTGGAATCCTACTACTTCTTCAAATTCGTTAAACACTGCATCATAATCTCCAAGGAAATCGTACCCTGCCGTGAATGTGTGGCAGGTATCCAGACAGACGCCAACCCGGCTTTTGTCTTCTACACGATCGATGATATATTTCAGATGCCAGAATTCATTTCCTAAGTTACTGCCTTGTCCCGCAGTGTTTTCGATAACCGCCGTTACTCCTTTCGTCTTTTCCAGCGTGATATTGATGCTTTCTGCAATGAGGTCAAGGCTGTCTTCTACTGAAATTTTATTCAAATGACTGCCCGGATGAAAGTTTAGCAGTTTCAAACTCAACTGTTCGCAACGTTGCATTTCGTCTAAAAAGGCGGCACGGCTTTTCTCCAATGCATCCGGTTCGGGATGCCCCAGGTTGATAAGATAACTATCATGGGGAAGGATATACTCCGGTTTGAAGTTATACTTTTCGCAGTTCTCCTTAAAAAGGCGGATGTTTTCTTCGGTCAGAGGTTTGCTCACCCACTGGCGTTGATTCTTGGTGAAAAGTGCAAAGGCATTGGCACCAATTTCGTGTGCATTGACAGGGGCGTTTTCTACGCCACCCGAGGCACTGACATGTGCTCCGATATATTTCATACTGTTTCTTTTTAGTTTATTACATTTACATGCAAAGATAACAATTATTATATCTGATGAAACGCAGATTAACTCAAATTTCTGCAGATTATAAAGACCGTTATTTTAGTCTTATACTTGTTCTTCTTTGCGGAAATTTGCGTTAATCTGCGTTTCAGCCTCATTATCGCTTGTCGCACCTCCCCGTGCGGGAAGCACCGGGAAGTATTATATTTCGAAATCGGGCAGATAGTCTACCAGTTTCTTTTCGATTTTCTTTCCGTCTGTTTGTTCACTTATGAGTGTGGCACCTTCGTTTTTGGCAGCGTCATAAATCAGAGATGCTTTCTCTGTCTTGTTACTTACGCTGATAGCGGCTTTTCCTGTTGGGGTAAGATTACATTGGATAATCCAGTCACCTACCTGCCAGGTGTCGCCTTTACGGGTCACTTTCATATCTGTCCGGTCTTTACCATGTGTATCGATGATAGTCAGAAAACGAGCAGTGGTAACTTGTGATGTTGTAGCCGAGAAGTGCCAGTGATTGGGATACTTCACGGTTTTTCCACTTTTGTCCGTCACATTTTTCCAGTTGGTAGGCGGGCAAAAGAAAGTGTCTGTCACAGCCTCTTGTACAGGAGCAGAACTGAATAAATGGGCAACCGATACACCGTCAACCGCATTGCGTCCTGTAACGGTAATAGCATCAGGTGACTGACGTTTTACGTCCATCGGAAATGAGGTGGTATGTAACAGATAACTCCAGGTTACAGGTTCTTTTCCTTCCAGCTCATCATAAATGACATAGACCCCTGTCTTACCCAGTTGGATAACGTGGCGGCGGAACATATTCAATTTATTCTCATCCCAACCATTCTCCGGAGTAAACTTTGTTCCACTGAGGCGCGCACGTTCGAGCCAGAGAGGGGAGGTTACTTTGCCATAAGCATTTGAAGCGTCGCCTACAAAATAAGAGAGTTTTTTTCCTTCATACCAACGCGGTATCCAACCATACCCCTCTGTACCAATTTTTTGTCCCATACCATTCACGAGGATAGAATTGTGGGCACGGGTGTTACGGTAAGAATACATGCAATGGTCGTCAGTGAAACCTGTACGGTGACCGCTACTATAGAAAATCTCTTTACCACCGTAGAACGTATTGAATGCATTTTGATTGGCAAGTGCATGTGAGGTACTTCCGTAAGAACTACTGCGGAAGGAGAGCATGGCATTCTTCTCCGGTTCTCCCAGAGAAGTATTCATATTTCCCAGTCCCGTTTCATTGAAAACGTGTGTCTGTGGCATATCATCGAGGGTACGTTTACCAATGGGGAAAGCATCTTCAGCCGGGAAAGGCTTTTTAGTGATACAACGATACCAGGTAAGGTCGGCAGGTTTTGCTTCGAAAGAACTTTGGAAGATATCTGGTTGGCGTTCTTTTATAGATCGTACGTAAGCAGCCGCCCACGGATTATTGCATTGGCGTGCCAATGCATCAGCGTAGCCTACACGTGCTCCGCTGGGAGTCTTTTGATTTTCGTGAGAATTTCCCTGTCCGGCAGCTTTAGAGAAAGGAGGTTGCTGATAGATAACGTACAATGCATTCTTGTTATACCATGGATCAGCAAAGAAATCGAATCCGGTGACGCGTGAGAAGAAAGCGGGTACTTCAATCAGTGTACGGATGTTCACGTGAAAATAGGAGTCTCCGTTATGCCATCCTCCGTCTGCATTAAGTCCCGGCAGGCGTGATACCCATTCGTTATAGCAATAATCTACCCAGGTAGAGGCTTCGGGGAGTTCGCCGTAAGTAGCGAATGCAGCCATTGTAAGGATACGGAAAGTCATTTGCCAAACGTGATTATCGGCAATACGGTTCTCAAGATGGTTGACGTATTCTTCGAAAAACTTGCTTCCATTCTCCCGGATACTCCCCAGTAAAAGAGTTTTCTCAGTAGGGGTAAGCAGGTGGTAGAAGGCGTCGTAAGCCGAAGTGCTCATGGAGAGAATTGTACCGAGGTTAAAGTCACCGGCAAAATACTTACTGTCTTTCCAGGAGAGGATTTCGGTAAGACGCTTCATTGCTTCACGATAATATACCTCATTTTTAGTCAGTAGATAAGCACGTATCATGCCTTCTATATTTTTCTCTTCACGATCTACAATCTTTCGGCTTTCGCGGATAAGGGCGGATTTGTACTGTACGATGTTTGTTAGTTTCACCACTGCGCTGGTATCAATTTCTTCTGCCAGGTGTTTCAGGGGGTGCATGATACATTTATCGGCTTTGGTGATGTAAGACTGCGCTTCCGGATTATTCTGATTTCGGGCGATGATGTCGTTCCATTCTTTAAAGTCAAGAAGAATACGAGGGTGTTCTACAGGAAGTTTAGTGAGTAACTCTTGCAACGAAGGTGGATTGAAAGTACGCGTATTCTCATCTATATAGAAATGATAAACAGGTGACCACTCTTCTTTACCGTTCTTATCTACATAAGCATGTTGCCAGTAATAAGTACCTTTCTCAAAGAGTTGGAACGGATTGAAGAAAGCCCAGTTACGTTCGGCGGTAATGACTCCTTGCCGGAAGTTTTTGTCGCGGGCGATACGTATGCGGTAAGTTACGTGTGGTTTCTGCTCTTCACCTTCCACGCCATCGAGTACAGCGCCGAGGTGAGGGAATTTATCCGGCCACATGAAGCGTGGCGGGTTCATTGCAATGTGTTGTCCGTCGAGTGGGGAAGGAGTTTCGCGTACCTCATGCATAAGTGTAGGTTGCGTCAGATGCATGATGCTGTTCTGCGCTCCTACTGCAGTAGAAGACAGGAGGGCGGCGAAGAGGAAATAGTAAGTGATTCGTTTCATGATTTAATAGAATAATTTTTCAATACGCCAATATGTCAATTACCATGCAGTATATAAACGTCGCGCAGCCAATTGGCACATTGGCATATCGGCACATTGATTCATTATTTAAAAAGTTCTTTTAATTTCACCGTTTTATTGTTGATAAGCGGGTGTGCCCAGAAGCCTATAAAGGTTATGTATCCCACGAATATCAGAATACTCAGCATACCTGTGCGCAGTGAAGTGGCATCTGCCAGTGTACTGACAATCATTGGACCACCTGCACCACCTGCAATTGCCGAACAAAGAATCCCGGCAAATGAACCGTGATGTTTCCGTGCTGAGTTTAAAGCTAAAGAGAAGATGATGCTAAACATCATCGAGATACTGAATCCGATAGCCGGGAAAGCAATCAGCGACATTTCACGCGTGCCAAATAGAGCGGTCAGTAACAATATCATGGTCAGGAATCCTGAGATTTGCAACAACCGTTTACTATCCATCAGTTTCAGCAGGAACATGCCGACGATGCAACCTGCCGTCATCAGTCCCCAGAAATAACTGACAGCCTGTGCACCTTCTGTCTGTGGATTGACGCCATGGTATTGCTCAAGGAAGGTGCTCATGAAGATGGAAGTTCCCTGCTCGGTACTTACGTAGCAGAAGATGCCCAGGAAGAACAACCATACATACTTCTGTTTGAATAACTCTAAATAGGAACTGGTGGTACCGCTTTTTTCCTCTTCCTGTAGAGTGATTTTCGGGAAGCGTGAGATGCCGACTGCAATCAGCATAATCAGTAATAGTGCGGAAAAGACCCAATAGAGAGATACCCAGGGCATTTCTCTCGGAGTAACATCTGCCAACAGATCAAGTAGGAAATTATGTCCGGCAACGTAGGTGTCAGCGTTCAGTTCTCGTATCAGATAGGTATAAACCAATGGACTGAGGAATGAAGCAATACCAAACATGAATTGTGCCAGTTCTGCAACGAAAGCGTAGTTCTCTTCACCTCCTACAGTACGTTGCAATGGGTTTAGTACTGTCTGTAGCATCGCCATACCGAGTCCGATGATAAAAGATGAGGCTAATAACATAGGATAGGTATGAAGACAAGCGAAAAGAATGGTACCAATAAACGGCATTAAAAAACCACAGAAAAGTACCGGTTTCTCTCCGTAACGGTCAATCAGTAATCCGGCAGGGATAGACATGATGGCATACGCCAGGAAAAAAGAAGTCGGAATGAATCCCGCCATTGCCAGATCGCTCAGGTTGAAGTTGTGGATGATATCCGGTATCAGCGGCCCCAGAATATTGGTAATAAAAGATATAGTAAACCAAAACGCCATAATGAGCGCCAGCATTCCAAAGTTTCTTTTCATAATAATAGTGTTTCAGATTTCTTTTGTACTATCGTCGATTAAATATTAAGCCTGCTGCTCCTATACTTCCGGCCTTATTACCTAAGCGAGCTGCAATGATTTCAGTGTTGACCGCACAATCGGGAATGGCATAACGATGCGCTTGCCGGCTGACCTTCTCTATGTAGAAGTCTCCCGCTTCAGACAGTCCGCCCCCAATAACAATGCGCTGCGGGCTAAAGATATTAATAAATCCGGCAATACCATGTCCCAGATAGTCACAATGTTCTTCTAAACATTCCGTAGCAAGTTTATTTCCCTCTTTGTAGAGGTGGACAATAAGCTCACCATTGATCTCCGTTCCCGGATAGATGTTTAAGCTGCCGCCGACTTCCACGCAGACCAGTCTCCCCATGTGTGCTGTGCCTCTTCCATCCAAAATGACACCGTGTTTTCCGTTTTTCTCATTATCCCCCAGTGTCAGGGAGGAGCCGTCTTCCACACGGAACAGGTCGGAATAGATGTTTGGGTCTTTGCTCATGGTGCTTTTAACGCAAAGAGAAATGTTTGTACTTTCACTTACGATAACAAGTTCTGTATGATTGGATACGTCGATCCGCTGTCCGCAATAAAGATTTTTTCCTCCATCTGCTTTTGGTTGCAGCTTGATAAGGTATTTTCCTCCTTTTTTTGCATATGCCTGAATGGTTGCCACATCATTGGTACTGATCCTTGTATAAGACTTATCATACTTCCAGCCAAATGCCCGCACTCCGTTCTCTGTGACGTTCTTTTCTGCTGCCAGCGGCACGGATACGTTTTCCTGCGTTTCCAATGACACCTGCGGACGGCAGGCATTGGATGCGTTTAAGTAGGCATCCAGTGTTTCATATGCTGCCTGTAATGCCGCTTCCTTTTCTTCCGGTGTTTCATGATCGGTTGTCACAAAGGTATTTAAGCAGGCAATGA
>QWCY01004025.1_pt1 | contig 16388 bp, 21 predicted proteins | sample 1972631 | NCBI WGS metagenome assembly QWCY01 (sample SAMN09866696, study PRJNA288562) | Human gut metagenome isolate pre1_stool, whole genome shotgun sequencing... | isolation source: gut | host: Homo sapiens | place: USA: California
CTACAAGGTATGACGCTGTGGAAACAGCGTTAAATGATGTGATTACACAGTAAACGAAAGCAATAAAAAAATATAAAGACGGCAACAGCAATTATATATGATAAATAAAACTCAGGATGCTTTCTACAAATGCCGCAACCTATATTTAGCGGATTCATTTTATTACGCCGTCTTGGTAATACTTTAGCTTATTATAAACTATGCCTTTTATAATAAGTTGTTGCTTTCATTTCACGTATAAGGAGTCGTTTACGACTCCTATGGATAGATAAGCATTGGTTAATAATTTGTTTGTTTCTTGATGAATTATCTGGGTTCGAATCCCAGTCTATCCAATCACCCAGAACTCACAACAAGCCGAGCGATTAGCGGCTCTGGGTCGGCAGTGCTAACGCAGTGAATCCACTAACGGGCGGTTAGCGCAACTCTGTCAGTCTGTTGGCGCTAACAAAGCTGGATTGATCGGTGTAAAAGCCTTCAATCCATTAGGACTTTTGCATTAGATAAAACTCATTTGCAAACAGCCCGAAGCTAATGATATATGTTATATGTCGTTAGAACAGTTGAATTACAGCAGCTTAGGAACAATTTGTTTACTCTGTATATTAAATATTAGGGCTGTTAGTACCCGAAATAAACAGCCCTAATATAAAACATATTAATGAAAGGAATGTTTTATTTATGCCAGAACATATATTTAAAGTAGGAGATGCAGTCCGTGTATACGGATTACAGGATGCTATAGACTTCAACGGACAGGTTGGTGTTGTGCAACACTTAGGTGGTGCATACACATATGGTATAGAATTTGCAGGTTTTGATCATTATGCCTTACATTACATTGGTGATATTTTAGAAAGAAATAATAGACATGGTTATAATATTTCCGCAAACGGTAATAGAATTATATTGCCAATTGGTATAAACAGTGGAGATATTATTGTTACTAGCAATAATATGTATTTAGTATACGATAAAAAACTATATACTAAAGCAGGAGAAGAGTTAGATATAAGGTGTATTTCTAGATATGGTTCTCACATAGCAATTAACAACAATTTTGTTGCTTTAATTTATAGAAAAAGCGACAATATTAATAACAGTAATTTTAGTTTAGAAGGAAGAGATGTTGTATATTCTGCTAAATATAAGTGGATGAATATTGATAGAAAGTATATCAAGCAAGATTATATTAAATACTATTCTGTACCACAAAACGATGAGGTGTGCAATCCTAAAGATATTATTACAGATAATGAATTTGATACATACGAAGAGGCTTTTGTGTACGGAAAAGAGATGGACTTAAAATCATTTGCAAGACACGAAGAATATGCGAAAATTGGCGATACTTTTTACAAAGTATTTGATAGAAATAGTGGACAACTTGTTGTATCAGAAAGTGGAAAGATTGAAGACACCGTCCATTTAAATATATTAACGAGGTAATAATGTATGTTCGAAATAAACGACTTAGTTAGAGTATACGGAATACAGGATAGTGTTTTATTTAATGGTCAAGTTGGACGGATTATTAATATAATAGATGGTGGTAGAGAGTATGCTATTGATTTCAGAGGTTATAATAACAACCATCTTCATAAATTTAACGGCAAAATAGGCACAAACTCTGGATATTATATAGACAAACTTCGTGTAAAGATATGTCAAGTTGGCATCCAACCAAAGGATATTGTCGTTACCGAAAAGAACATATATGCTTGTTTCAACGATTTGTTAATTACCAAATCAGGAGTTAAAGTTGATATTTGCAATAATGTAGATTATGTAAAAATGCAAGTAAATGGTGAAGATATTTTAGCTATTTACAATGATTACGATGAAACAAGCGATGTAATAGTTAACAACAGCTTTTACACCGGATACAAATATTCAGTATATACTCGCGATGAAGGCTGGGGAAATATAATGCCTAGCGAATGGTAGGAGGTATATTATATGTCATCAGATTCTATTTTATTAGAAATCTTTGGTAATAATGATTTTTATTCAGGTTCGTTGAGAGCCGGAATTAAAAATAAAGAAATAACTCGTAACAAAAAAGAGATTCTAGAGCTTGCGGATATGGCAGATGCATTATCTTTAAAAGCGATGGAACTCATGGGACAAATGTAAAGGAAGGAGAGTGAATGAGGTGGAAAGAGCATCACCAATGTAAAAACTAAATATTAACATATGACGCTTATATAATAAAAATGCGTAGGGCTATTTTTTTACAAAAGCCAATGATAATTAACTAAAAATTAAAAGCGTCTTTACAACTTAATGATGTCAAGACAGTTGACACAAAAAAAATAATAAAAAAAGAGGTAAAAAAATGAAAATTGAATTCAAAACAGTAGGTACAGCACCAGTATTAACAGTTGTAACAAACATTACAAAAGAACAGGTCGAGTCTGGCTACACAAGCCTTAAGGCTGTTGACGAGAAAGGAAATCAGAAGTTTTCAGTTTCCGCTGGCACACATCCAGAACTTACCGCATTTAGCTTTGCAGGAGATGGATATGTTGACGGAAAATTAGCAGCTTCTTTCGTTATGCCAGTAGGATCAACAAAAGATGACGCCATGAAGAAATACGGCAATCTTTTGGTAAAAGCAAAACCATACATCGAGCAGATCGCAGCAGAAGCAGTAGCACAGAAAGAAACTGTTGAGGCAATGTTTGAATAAAAAATGTTATCAATCTGGAAGTTATAAAAAGTAACTTCCAGAAAAAATAAAAACTATCTAAAAAAAGAAAGAATGAGGTATTAAAAATGGTAAACATCACATTAGCAACAGGAACAGATCGTAAAAGCGTAATCGTTGATTCAGCAACAACTCTTGGAGAAGTATTAAGAAGTAATGACGTCAATACAGATGGTGCGACTATCATGTTAAAAGGTCAGGTATGCACATTATCAGATCAGTCTCATAAGTTATCAGAACTTGGCGTGACAGATGGCGAGTCTTGCGTATTAAACGTAACAGTAAAGGCAGCGGCAGCGGCAGCAGTTGCTGTTGAATTCAAAACAGTAGGTACAGCACCAGTATTAACAGTTGTAACAAACATTAGCAAGAGTGTTGTAGAAGAGGGATATGCTGAACTCGTAGATAAAGACGAAAAAGGAAACAGCTTATTCTATGTTGGTTTTGGTGTGCATCCGGAACTTACAGAAATCAGTTTTGTAGGAGACGGATATGTAGATGATAAGCTTGCAGCTTCTTTCGTTATGCCAGTAGGATCAACAAAAGATGACGCCATGAAGAAATACGGCAATCTTTTGGTAAAAGCAGAGGAGCATATCGCTAACATCGAAGCAAAAGCAACTGAAGCTAAGGCTGCAATTGCAGAAATTTTTGAAACAACAGAAGAATAATAAGATCAACTCCAGGCGCATATTAGCGCCTGGATAAAACAAGAAAAGAATGAGGTAAATATTATGGTAAATATTACATTGGCAACAGGAACAGATAGAAGAAATGTAATTGTTTCAAGCGACACTACACTTGGAAATGTATTACGAGAAAACGATGTAAATACTGACGGCGCAACAATTATGCTTAAAGGACAGGTATGTACATTATCAGATCAGACACACAAATTATCAGAACTCGGAGTAACTGACGGAGAATCTTGCGTTCTTAATGTTACAGTAAAGGCAGCAGCAGCCTAGATCATAAAAAATATATTGTATTTATGGGAACATATATAAGTATGTTCCCATAAATGATCTTAATTAGAATATAAGGCATATAGCCATAAAATATAAATAACGCATATAAAGGAGGATTTAAAAATTATGTTTGAAAAAGGTAGATTTATTAGATGCAAAGAAGAATCTGATTACAGATTTGGCATTACAACAAGCAAGGCTATTTGTGAGGTTATTAATGGCAGTGTTTTTATCGACGGAAACTCTCTTTCAAAAGAATGTAACGAGGATGATGAAGGCGCTGTCCATGGATTTTGCGTAAAAATCATTAAACATAGCGAAAATAAACATGCAGTCGGTACTATTGTTTATCTTGAAGATTGTGAGGAAGAACATTTCGAAGATGTGACAGAAGAAGTTGGCGTCGAAATTAGAGATGAAGGAAGAATTGTTAGAAAATGGGATATTGATATTTCAGAAGCAACCAGAGAAATTTCCGACACTCATAGAAATAAAATTGGTAATACATTCAGTAGTGTTCATATTGATAGATCTGACTTTAATGCGGCTGCGCATACGTATATAAAAACATTAATGCTGCCGTTATATATGCATTTCGGTTTGAAAGACACAGATGGGGAAATGTACAACAGCCAGTATTCATATGTTTCCCTTATTAGGTGTATTGATGATTATTCGCTTACATCAACATTAGACGATATGCTAGACGCAGGCAGTGTTAATATTTTTGCAATTCTATCTGATGATAAAGATGTATTTGACAAAATGCAGATAGATGAACTCTTCGAGTATCTTTACAATCAAGATTTTCACGAGGTTGAAATTAAAGACGAGTACAAGATTAAACACTTCGAGAGTTTTGAGTATAAAGCTTGTGTATATTCAGACCATGAAGATGGAAACAATGTATATAATTATGTAATTATTTCAAACTCACAAACTCTTGAAACTTTAAACAGAGCTTTTCTTGCAATCTATGAAAATATTGGGATGACAATTCCAGATGAAGTGAAACAAGGAATATTGAATATAGACCTTAGAAAAACTATCAATGGGATGTTTGAAGGGTACGATGAATATATCATCGAAGAAAATAAAGCTAAGAGAGAAAGAAAGCTTAATATGTTTTATGATAAATATAAAACATTTGGAAAAGAAGGTCTTGCAAGTTCAATTGAAACTATAAAGAGAAATATATCAAGCAAGCAGCAGGAATTAGCTAGGTTATTTAGGTCATTACATGATAACAGCATTAAGCTGTTTTATCTTAAAAACGGAATTGAAGACAAAGAATCTGAACTTGAAACATTTCTGAAAGGTATGGGAGATAACCTTATTTATGCAGAGTGTCAAAGCGATAGATATTTAATCTTTGACGTTGTCACAAGAATGTCTGTTTGGGATGACGATATGTATAAAATTGTTAGAAAATCTGATTCTAATTTTAAAAGACTTTCAGATGCAGGCAAGCAGCTCCTCGATGATATTTTCCTTACAAGAAAACTTAATCTTTTGATTGAACAGAAGTTTTGTATTGACAGTAGGGGTGATGGTCATGCCGCAAGTAAAATTGATTTTAATTATGATAATGGAGAAGGTATTACCGGTATGCCGCATCCACATATTAATGAGTATGACTGTTGGGGAACCCACAAGTCCGCAATTGATGGTAGTGTAATTAGTAGTGATTATATGTCGGCTGTCGCACAGTGTATTACCTGCTTATCAGGAATTACATGGGAAGATTCGGCTGTTTCGGAGAAATTTATAAACTATTATATTGGCGATGACAGCAGATATAACAGTATTGCTTGTATCGAGGATCCGGAAACAGGAAAGCGAATGACACTTAAACAGTATAAAAATGCATATAAAGAATCTGGCGAGAAATGGTCTTTAGGAGAGGAGTAAAGTATGCAGCAGTATAGTGTAAATTTATTAAGAAATGAAGAAAGCTTCTTAAATATGGTTGACAACATAAAAGAACCGAAGACAGAAATAGTTGAAGCGGAAACGGGCTATGTCGAAAAAAAACTTTCTAACGAAGAGAAAATAAAAAAGATGTTTGAAAGTATTACGATCGAAGAGTTTTTCGGAATCCAGCAGGCATTGGATTCGTATAAAAAAGTGTTTGACGATTTTCAGAAAGGTTTTCATAAAGCTGAAATTCACTTCTCAGAAACAGCATGGTATAAAATTTTATATCTTGTAGCTGAATGTAGCGATGAGGTTGCATGGGATGGTTTCGTAAAAAGAAGAGATGGAGAATTTGGTGTATTCGATGTATTAGACATTATTGTATACCCACAGAAAGTTACAGGAGCCACAGTAACAACTGACGACGAGGAATACATTAATTGGCTTAACTCGTTAAATGATGAGGAGTTTGCCACAAGAAGATTTAATGGACATTCTCATGTAAATATGGGCGTAACACCGTCTGGTGTTGACATGACATATAGAGACCAGTCTTTAAAGAATGTAAAGGATTTCTTTATATTTGCAATCTTTAATAAAAAGACAGAGGTTAATATTGAAATCTATGATGTAGAAAATAATATTTATTATAAAAATGAAGATATTGTTTATTTTACACCAGAACCTGATTATACAGAATGGGCAAAAGAGCAGCTTAAAGAGCATGTTACAAAAAAATATTACGGCGCATATGGAGCATACGGAAATACATATGGAACACGCAGCAGTAACACAGGAACTTCATATAGTGCATATGGTAACGCAAACAATGCTAATTCTGTAGCTGACAAAAAAAAAGATCCGTTGAACGAAAAAAAAGAAGAAAAGAAAAATACGCAAAGCTTGGAAGATTATGAAAAAGCTTGTGAAGAATATTATGACAGAACTTACGGTAAAAGTTGGAGAACGGCTATGGGCTATTTAGATTAAGCAATACGGAGGTAATAAAAGATGTTAGATAGAAAAAAGGTACTCGAATTTTTTGACGGCGAACTTGTCGGAAGACAGATAAACATTGTTGGATGTGGAGCAATTGGCTCTCATGTTGCAGAAGAACTTGCAAGGATGGGGTGTGTTAATATCCATTTATGGGATTTTGATACGGTGTCTCCGCACAATATTACAAACCAGATGTTCAAAGAAGCTGATATTGGAAGACCAAAGGTTGATGCAGTGTACGATATGATGATTGAGATCAACAAAGACCTTGAAAAGAAGGTCGTAAAACATAATTGTGCGGTTAAAGCTCCGTGGTTTTTAAACGGATACATTTTCTTATGCGCTGATTCTATTGACGTAAGAAAAGAGATTGTAAAAGCAAATGCTATGAATCCGAATGCAGAAGCAGTATTTGATTTTAGAATGAGATTAACGGACGCTCAGCATTATTGTGCAGACCTTAGACAGCCAGATGAAGTTAAAAAAATTCTCTCTACGATGGATTTTACACAGGAAGAAGCAGACGCAGCAACACCTAAATCTGCTTGTGGCACAGAACTTTCAGTTGTATACACAGTAAAAACAATTGTTTCAGTTGGTGTTTGTAATTTTGTAAAGTTTGTTCAGGGAGCAGGACATAAGACAATTGCACTTGTAGATATGAATCAGTTTGCAATTGATGCATTTTAAGAGGTGTTTGTTATGGGAGAGATCGTAAACAAAGCTTTTCAAAATAAGATTGGCTGTAACAGTATGGAGCCAACAGAACAGGTGTCATTAATTTTAGACACTAGAGCGTTCAAGGTCATTAATATTCAGGAAAATTATGAAAAACTTGCAAAAATTGCAAAAAAAGATTTTCTTGATAATGAAGATTTTGAAGTAGTAAAGATGGCGTATGATGATATGTTATATGATTGTGCAGAACAGTGTCTGTATGATTTTGATTGCACATACGCAGATACAGATGTGCTTGAAGATGCTGAACACGGAATATATCTTGTGTCACACATCACAACATCTGTTAGTACTATTTTTTCTATGTGGAAAGATATTCTGCAAAAATACAAAGGAGATTTTTTTGAATGGTTAAATGCAGAGTATGACGAAGAAATCAGTATTCCTAAAGATATTGATGGTTTCATGGAATATATCGAGGGTAGTGATTTCGACACGGCGTTTGGTATTGTAGCATATTATGCGCTTTCTTATGAAGAACACTACGGAAAGAGTATTAAGGAAATAAGAAGTACGTTCTGGGATTCATACAGAACATATATGGGAGAATTTGATGTAAGCGGAGATGATGATTGTTAAAACTATCCGCTTAGATAAAAAAATAAGAAACTCTTTGGATTTATAAATCGAACAGTGGAGGTTAAGATGAAAAAATTTCCAATTATGAAGAACAAAGGAAAGGAATACATTCCTTATGACGTTATCAAACCGCATGAAGATCAGGCATTGAAAAATCATGGTCAGACATTAGATAGATTGGCAGAAAGAGGAGGACTGAGTTGGTCAGAAGCGTATGCTGTCCTGACAGATAGTAAGATTCCTTTCTGGGATGAGTATATTTCTGATGAATTTTACGAGAAAAAGGTCAAAGAAATAGTATCAAATACAAAGTTAAACTGAACTTTAACAGTGGTGGTTAATATGGATGATTTGAAAATGGAAATGTTTTTCTCAAAGGAAATGTGGGAAAACATGATTCAAAAAGCTGTTGAAAAACATCTGAATAAAGGCTTGTTAAGAATGTACAGCAGACCAGAGTACAGATGTAGATTAATGGAAGCTATTGAAAACGGGATGTATGATGTTGCACCTCCTCACATTGCGAAGATTCCTAAAGATGATGGCGGAGTAAGAGAAGTGTATGTAAATGAGGATATGGATAGACTTGTTTTATCTATTATTGGTGAAATTTATTCCACAATTTACTCAGACAGAATCCATCCTTGTTGTGTTTCATACCAAAAAGGTATTGGAGTAAGCAGAATTGTAAAACAATTATCAAAGAAAGTATGTCGTTTAAAAAATAAAGATGTATGTGGTTATAAAATAGACATATCAAAGTATTTTGATAGCTATAATAAGGAGAATTTATATAAAGATATTGACTCTGTTGATACAGGTTCTCCTATAGACCTCATAGTGCAAAAATACTATAGAGACGACATGATAATTGATGACAATGGTAATATTGTTGAACATTATAAATCAATTGCTCAAGGCTGCGCAGTCTCACCATTTTTTGCAAATTATGCACTTAGAGATGCCGATGAGGCTATATCAAAGTTAAATGTAATTTATTACAGATACTCTGATGACGCAGTATTTATCGGAGAGGATGCGGATATTGCACTTGAAACATTTAGCAACATGCTCAATGAAAAAGGCTTAAAGCTTAATCCCAAAAAGATAGAACCAATATCATATGGTAAGTGGTTTACATTCTTAGGATTTAGGATTAATGGAGGTAAAATCTCACTTTCAAAGAAATCCATAAAGAATTTTCAAAGAGAAATAAAGCTAAGAACTCCTATAAATAAATATACAAAATGGAGCGAAGAATCACTTGGAAAGGCAATCAAGGATATTTATTACTATCTTTATACTGCCTATATAAAGTCTGAGCATAATTTTGGATGGGCTGAATATTTCTTTTCCACGTTAAATATTGAAGACGACATAATTGAACTTGATGAATTTATAAAAGATAGATTACGTGGAATGTATACAGGAAATTCGAAAATTGGCGGATTAGGAACGTCAGAGCTTACATACAGAGGTATATGCCACAGAACAGGGGAATCGGTTGGAATAAATAAAAAAATAATGTCAAACGATGAGTTAAGAAAGTACGGCTATATATCAATGAACTATTTATACAAAATGTTCAATCATTCAAAAGACGTGTACAGGATGGAAGTGAATAGAAAGATGATGTAATAATAATGATTTTAATTTATTTATATATTCAATTTGCTGAAGCGACGTGTCGCACATACAAATATCTAAAACAAATATAGTATTGGAAACATAAATAAGTTAAATAGTATGTAAATAAATATTAATCTATATGAATAATCAATTTCGACTTTTATCCGGAACTCTGGGGAAACCTCAGCTGCAGGCACATAGGCTGCGCTTAATAACCTGCAGCTGCTGTATTCCCCAGAGTTCCGGATAACATCGAAATATCTAAATAGGTTATAGATTTATAAGCTCATGTAGGTTAATTTTTTTTAATGCATTTATAACAGCACTATAAATAATTCATCATCTTACGGCGTCTTCAGCGGAACCATACTGACGTATGGGGCGCGCTGAATGCGCCGTAAGATGAGAATTATTTATACATCTAAATATGTAAAGTTTATTAAACGTAAATGTGTTAATTTTTTTTATTAATCTTTGTAATAATAACAATCCAAGTAATACAGGAAGGGAGAGTTAATCCTCCTCCCTGTTGCTGCCTGGAATTCCTTATATTTGTCATCGCTATATATGACAAGGTCATATATATTAAGATAACTAACGTTATCTTAATGATGACAACTATAAGGACATTCCAGCAGCAACTGGGAGGATGATTAATCCCTCCTTCCTGTATTCATCGGATATCTAAAAAATGTATAGTTTTTAAAACTTATAAAGGTTAATTTTTGTTAAAGGAATGGTGAATTAAAATGACTTTGTATGAAATATTTATTGATCTGTCAAAAAAGAAGTCACGATTTAAAGGGAACGATGGTAAAACGCATGGTTGTTGCTGTGATATTGTTTTTGATTTAGATAATAAAACTGTCACGAATAAAAAATTCACAATTATAAGCAATGGAAGGCTAGTGGTTGATGAAATAAATCTAACCGATGGAACATTCTATAAGGTTGATGAAAAAGAATTAATAAATTGTAATGGTAATTTTTATGACAATTTATATTGTCTATTTGAGCAGTTTATTAGTTCTGTTCCGGGTAAGAGAGACAGTACAATAAAATCTAATTTTAAGGCGTTATCTGTGGACAAGCTAAGTTGTGAGCAAATATATAAAAATATGAGCAGGAACGAAGCAAGAGTGCGGTTAGAAGCATATATAATGCTTTGTGCAATAACTGGTTTTGCAAAATGGGAAGATGATTCTCATTATTTTTGGAAATCAGATAAAGATAAAAGGTTGATTTTATTTAAACAATGGTTAGTTATGGAGGGATAACAAAATGGCAATATACGCAATTACAGAAAAAGGGATTAATTTACGTCTTGCAAACAAAGGGTTGATGGACACTGTAAAGGGTCAATTAGAAGAAATTGGATGTATAAATACAACATCAGGATATGCATATAGCATTATAGATAGCGATGACAGACTGAAGATTATAGTGAGTGTTGGTAAGAATAGTAGTAGAGAAGAATATACATTTAGGTTTACTCATTCATATTATAATGAAGAGTGTTTTGCTGAATTTAAAGATGGAGATGTTATAGTAAAAAATGCATATTCTTACTTAAAACAGCTCGATGGTAAAAATTATTTTTCACTTACAGATTTAGAGTCAGCGCCGGAATCATCCGAATATTATGCTAAAAAATCTGCGTTATATGGAAAAATTATGCAGGATGGAAATATTTACAATCCTTATATACATAGACGTTTCTTACCTGCTCAGTATATGAAGATTATGTACAATATAAATGATTTCAAAAACAATATTACTCTTAAATACATTGTTCATTATGTTATTGACGAGGCAAAGAGGCTGGAGCATCTTAGAAGGTATGATCCAATAACATATAGAGAAAGATGTGTATTTTTCAATTACGACGTTATAAGCGAAACGTTATGTAATTATTTAATATATGTAAAAGAAGACTTAAAGCATAGAAGGTTGCATGTAAAAATTCTTGATTATAACAATACTTATTATTCACAACATGATAAGAGCATAATTAATAATGTGCTAGAAGAAGCAAAAAATGCTTTTGCTCAATGCAATTCTTATTATAGATTTGTAACCACATTTGAAAAATATAATATTCGTTGTATCGAAAATTTATACAGCGTTAATATTTCAAATGTATTTCGTAAATTTATGAATGCATATCTAGCATCCGGCGCTTACTATACAATGAAACATCTTATTATGTTTGATGGTTATGTATTTGCAGATGGACAGACAACAGAGCTTGCTCTTAAGCAGCTTGAAACTAATATTTCATGTGGTGTAGATTCTGAAAAATTGCAGGATAAATGCAAAATGTTAATCGAAAACGGGATAAAAGTGAAATAGACAGAAAACACATTTTGGCGCAGATCGGGTAGTTATACTACCCGATAAATAACCTTACATAATAAAAAGATATATTGTCTTTATTAAGATCATATTGATCTTTTAAGGGTTATAGCATGTAAATACAGTAAAATCAATACTTTAAGAGAGTATTATTTGTAAAAAAACACTTTTTTAGATTAAATAAGGAGTTATTCATGTTTTTTAAGGTTGGCGATATTGTTACAGTTATAGATTTAGATACATATGAAAAAATAGACGGAAGCAATATTGGTTTTTATAATATTGACTCAAGAATTATGCGTGCAATGCCAATAGCTATGATTAACGAATATCGTGGTCATAAAGTAGAAATTAAAGGAACTGAAAATGATATATATAGAATACAAGGTTCTTTTTACGCATTTACAGATCAAATGTTTAAAGAAGCTCAAAAATATTTTACAGAAATTCAGAACAATCCAAAAGATTTTCTACTAGAAGGTAGGGCTGTATCCTTTATAAATAATTCTGGTACAGGAATTATTCATAATGACTGTATTTACACAAAAAATAATTTTGTAATTCCAATAAGTCAATATAAAAAATTAGAAGAATCGTACTGCTTATATGATAATGCGTGTAATAGCAATTTTAATATTGATGTTGTGTATGGAATGACTGTTAATTATTATGGCTGTTCGGTGTATGCAAATAATTTATTTGATGTAAGTAAAAGAGAAGTTTTAACATAGGAAGGAAAACGAGTATGAGTGAAAAAATTATTGGACAATCTGATGTAGTTAAAGAAATTAGTAAGATTTTGGACATTTTTGTTGCAAGTAATGCAAAGATCAGACCACATTTTATTTTAGCTGGTAGTAGTGGCTCTGGTAAAAGTTATTCTATTAAATCACTTTGTAAAGAAAAAGATATTCAGATGGTTGAAATTAACGCTGCACAAATTACAAAGGAAGGAACAAGTGGTAATTCACTAAGTAAGTCATTATCTCCATTAGCAAACTATAAGCATAGAAATGCTGTTGTTTTTGTTGATGAGTTTGATAAGCTGTTTATTTCAAATAATTCCAATTCATCTTTGGCAAATGAAATTACTACAGGTGTACAGAATGAATTTTTGAAAATTCTTGAGTCAAATACAACTCAGGTTTATGGAGAATATGGGAAATATTATGATATTGACATTAGCAGGGTTTTGTTTGTATTTGCAGGAGCGTTTAATAACGAAGAGAGGGTTACAATTGACAAGCTTAGAAATTTTGGTGTGAAAACTGAATTTTTAGGAAGAGTTGGGCTTGTGTATAACACAAATAAACTTACTCTTGAAGATTTATTAATGATTTTAGATAACTCTGATTTATTAGATATATATTTGAAACTATTCGACGGAGTTAGAAGAGAAGACGTTGTATCGGTTATTAGAGAGTACTTAACTGCTAATTATGAAAACAACACATTAGGCGCAAGAATTATAAATACTCTTATTAATCAGTATTTTATCAAGGGCGGAACTCTTGGAAGTGATGATGTTGAGGAAATAATGTTTCAAACAAAATTGGAGTTAGATTAGTATTATATATCATTAAAATTGTGTGCATGTATTTTTTTTGATCAACAAGACGGTAAACTTGCTTCTTACCTAAAAAAAAGAGAACGTAAAAACTTATTGTGAAATTGGTCACAGTAACTAGAGAAGTGGTCGAATAGGTAAATGTCAACCTAGCTTGTTCATGAAAGGTTAGTTCAAGTCAATGACATTACAAGGATCATTAGCTCAGTTGGTTAGAGCAACCGGCTCATACCCGGTAAGTCGTAGGTTCGAGTCCTACATGATCCATTAATTACAAATAAAGGAAATTATATGCAAAATGTAAAAATACATTTGTAAAATAAATAATAAGGTAGGTATTTATGAGAATATTTCATTGGTAGACAAAAGTTAAACTTGGAGTTATTGCTGATGGCTATTTACTAGCTAAAAATAGAGATGAAGCAATTGAAAAATTAAAATTAATTCCTTTCAATAATAAATATGAAAAAATAGAACTAGACGATGGTGATTGCGGTATTAATGGCTGCAAACTTGATAAAAATGGAATTGGTATTAGATGGGAAGACTAAACATTAAAGATAAAAAATAATGGAGGAAAGATTATGTTGAATTTAGCTACAGGACATTATATGAATTATTATAATCCTTCAGATGTTAGTTTTTTTAGGATCTAAACAAATGTTTATTATAATTAATGAGCCAAATGGAGAGTGTACAGAACCTTTAGATGTTGAAAAACTACATAATGCAGAAGAAATTTGTGATAAATATGTAGATGATGCATTAAAAAATAAAAATATTTTGGCAGAGTTGGAAAATGAACTTGAAAATATATTTGAATATGGAGTACAGGTCTATATTATTTAGAATAAATTAATAATTTAAATCAAGAGATTTAATATCTCAGGCAAATGCGTGTTTCATTGGAAGAAAGGAAGGCAAAAATATGACAGTAGATATTACATGGGCAAAAGACAAGAGAGACATTACAACTCATAATACACAGACAAAAACATTCAATTCAGAAGAACAGGCTATTGAATGGATTAGAAGAAACGCAAAACATATTGTATCCATAAATCATCGTGGATTTTTTATGAATGAGCAAATTTCCCATTTTGATATTATGGATTGCTTGATAAATGGATACTAAATGCGTGTTTCCTATGGATTAGAAAGGAGAAATGGAATGAGAGAACTTCATCATTTTGATATTTTTACACTACCCAACAACAAAGCAGAGGAAAACATAGTCTGCGTCACAACAAACGGTATCATCAAGCGTGATGGTACTGCTGTCATGGGTGCAGGCATTGCAAAAACAGCAAATCTTCGTTTTAAAGTTGCTGAAAAACTTGCTGACAGTCTCCGCACTAACGGAAACGTTGTAAGCGACCTTGGCATCTATTACTGGAAAACCAGCCGATTTCATCTGGTTGCTTTCCCAACAAAACACGACTGGCGTAATCCTTCGGATTTACAGCTTATCGAACAATCTGCAAAGCAGCTTGTTGCTCTTGTCAATACAAATGGTTTTCAACACATTTTTCTGACACGTCCGGGCTGTGCATGTGGTCAGTTGGATTGGGAATCTCAGGTAAAACCAATTCTTGAAAACATCCTGGATGATAGGTTTACTATCGTTTACAGATAGACACCTATCATCTATCATACAGAAAGGAATGATATTATGACACGATGTACACCACCGATTACGATTGAAGAACTTAGAATAACCATACAGGATGCAAAAGAGAAATATAAAAAGGAATTAGGTAACTAAGAAATTCGCATTTATTAGGGAATGGAAAAGGTAAGAGAAATGAGTAAAAGTAATTATGAAAAATATGCTGAAGTAAAACAGCAGGAATTATTGCATAAAGAAAGGAATCTACAGCAGGCAATCAGTTGTCTAAGGGATAGACGGAAGTTCGCATCATTGCAATGTATTGATAGCGCAATAGATTTTGTTGCCGACTTATACGATTTATCCATTGATGAAGTGAAGCGAGCAATGGATGGAGAAGAATATTGGTGTGTATGAGATTCACATTTACTTGGGGAAGGAGTAATTATGAAACATAAAAAGAAAAATGAAATAAAGTTAGGCAAAAACGAGGAATTTACAGAAGATGTATATCCGAACAACGGAAAATGCCCTGAGTGTGGTGGTATTTTGGTTACAAATTTTGGAGCAGGCATCAGTTGTACATTTTGTGTAGATTGTGACTATAACGACTATGATTATGACTGATGAAACTAAGATTTCTTTGTAAGTAGAATAGATGAAATGGAAGAATATATTAGAGAAATTGAACAAATTGCAGCTAAATGCACAGGAAGTCAATCTGATGGATATTCACAAATTATGAGAATTTGTGATGCAATGAGAGAACAACAGAGCAATTAAAGAGAATAAATTTGAGTGCATTGTACTTAGAAAAGAAGTTGAAGATTTACGGAACGATGAGCACTTTGATATTTCAGTGAGTACACCTATTAAAACATGGAATTTGGTATAGGTTGGAGTGATGGAAATGACAAAATTAGAATATACAAAATGTGAAAAATTAATGAATGAAGCCATTCAGTATGCAATTGACGCAAGAGACAAGCTTGCTGTAGCTGCAAAGCATCCTAATGCAACGGAAAGAGAGATTTTAGAAAACACGGCACGCAATCATAGAGGCTATGCGGAAGGCATCAATCAGGCTCTTACAGTTATAGGATTTAAACATGAACTGATGGCAGAGTTAGGAAAATTGATAAGCTAAAAAATAGCAACTTCAAAGGAGTTGGTTTAATGGAAATTAGAGTAATTGATTGTGATGCGATCGTAGGCTTTGTTGATTATGGAACTATTGATAGCGAAAAGAATGGTGGTTGGTCAACGAAAATGAGATGTAAAAAATGCGGCGCAGCATGGTTAGCAGAAAATTATATA
>QWCY01004144.1_pt1 | contig 16353 bp, 10 predicted proteins | sample 1972631 | NCBI WGS metagenome assembly QWCY01 (sample SAMN09866696, study PRJNA288562) | Human gut metagenome isolate pre1_stool, whole genome shotgun sequencing... | isolation source: gut | host: Homo sapiens | place: USA: California
CTGAAAACAAAGAAGTAGAAGAAGGCAGCTTCACTGGCAGGCATATTGGTTTCATCTATTATCCGATAGAATTATTCGATTGGACTTTTTTTGCAAAGGCGGGGTTTCCGCCTTTATCTTTGCATCAGAAACAAAAAACAAAACGATGTTTCTGATGTTATAAGTCAAATCAATTAATAACAATAAAAGCAATAAAGAGTATGGAACCAATTTTAAATTCTCAACTTCCTGAATTCAGTGTTCAGGCTTTTCAAAACGGAGCTTTCAAGACAGTAACCAACAACGACCTGAAAGGTAAATGGGCAATCCTTTTCTTCTACCCTGCTGACTTTACATTTGTATGTCCGACAGAATTGGTAGACATGGCTGACAAATATGCTCAGTTCCAGGAAATGGGTGTGGAAATCTACTCGGTAAGTACTGACTCGCATTTCGTACACAAAGCCTGGCATGATGCTTCCGAAAGTATCCGTAAGATCAAATACCCGATGCTGGCAGACCCGACAGGCGCTTTGAGCCGTGCACTGGGTGTATATATCGAAGAAGAAGGTATGGCTTACCGCGGTACATTCGTAGTAAACCCGGAAGGAAAGATTAAAGTGGTGGAACTGAATGATAACAATATTGGTCGTGACGCCAGCGAATTACTTCGCAAAGTAGAAGCCGCACAGTTTGTGGCTACTCACGACGGAGAAGTTTGCCCGGCTAAATGGAAGAAGGGCGAATCTACTCTGAAGCCAAGCATTGACCTTGTCGGTAAGATTTGATAGATCTTGATAATGTGTGTGAAGGGCCGGTAACGGAGACGCTGCCGGCCCTTCTTTTAAAAGAATGAAAGGAGAAAGAGAGATGTTAGAACCTGCATTAAAAGAACAACTGAAGGGTATTTTTGCTGGACTGGAGGCTGACTTTACCTTTGATATATCCGTATCAGCCAGTCATGAAAGCCGTGCCGAATTGCTGGAATTGCTGAGCGATGTAGCCGAATGTTCCGATCACATCACTTGTATGGTAAATGAAGGAAGCGGACTTAAATTTACGATAGGAAAGAATGGTAAACCTACAGGAATTACTTTCCGTGCTATCCCCAACGGACATGAGTTTACTTCTTTATTACTCGCCATCCTGAATCTGGACGGTAAGGGAAAGAATTTTCCGGATGAGGCTGTCTGCAACCGTGTGAAAGCCTTGAAGGGTCCGATACACTTAGTGACCTATGTCTCACTGACTTGTACCAACTGTCCGGATGTAGTTCAGGCATTGAATGCAATGACCACACTGAATCCTTCCATTACTCATGAAATGGTTGACGGTGCACTGTATCAGGATGAAGTGGATGCCTTGAAGATACAAGGCGTACCTTCTGTATTTGCCGATGGAAAACTGCTTCATGTAGGTCGTGGCGAATTTGGCGAATTGCTTGCTAAACTGGAAGCGCAATACGGTATTGATGAAACCAAGGTGGAGACGGAAGTGAAGGAATATGATGTTATCGTAGCCGGTGGCGGTCCTGCCGGAGTATCGGCAGCCATCTATTCTGCCCGTAAAGGCTTGCGCGTGGCGATTGTTGCCGAGCGTGTCGGCGGACAGGTGAAAGAGACGGTAGGCATTGAGAATCTGATTTCTGTTCCCGAAACAACAGGAAGTGAACTTGCCGATAATCTGAAAACGCATCTTCTGCGTTATCCTGTTGATTTGTTGGAACAGCGTAAGATAGAAAAGGTAGAACTTGCCGGAAAAGATAAACTGGTAACTACTTCCGTAGGAGAGAAATTCATTGCTCCTGCATTGATTATCGCTACAGGTGCAAGCTGGCGAAAACTGAATGTTCCCGGCGAGAACGATTATATCGGGCGTGGAGTCGCTTTCTGTCCTCATTGCGACGGTCCTTTCTATAAAGGAAAGCAGGTTGCGGTAGTGGGCGGTGGAAACTCCGGCATCGAGGCAGCCATTGACTTGGCAGGTATCTGCTCTAAAGTCACCGTCTTTGAATTTATGGATGAACTGAAAGCGGATAATGTTCTTCAGGAAAGACTTAAATCTTTGCCGAATGTGGAAGTATTCGTGAGTTCGCAAACGACGGAAGTGATCGGTAATGGCGATAAACTGACAGCCTTGCGCATCAAAGACCGTAAGACGGAAGAAGAACGTTTGGTAGAACTGGACGGAGTATTCGTGCAGATCGGACTTTCCGCCAATAGCAGCGTTTTCCGTGATATTGTGGAAACAAACCGACCGGGTGAAATCGTTATCGATGCGCATTGCCGTACCAATGTGACGGGAATCTATGCAGCCGGAGACGTATCGACCGTACCTTACAAACAGATTATTATTTCTATGGGCGAAGGTGCGAAAGCTGCCCTTTCTGCCTTTGATGACCGCGTGCGGGGGCTGATTGTATAAGTAATGGCCACAGAGATTGTAAAAAGTCTCTTGTGGCTTTTATTTTTTTCTTACCTTTGTGATTCTAATATTTAACCCCCAATGAGAAACATGAAAAAGATATTCTTACTGATTTCCGCGATCTTGTTAATTGTTCCGGTGCAGGCTCAGCATACGTTGAGACTGATGACCTATAACATCAAAAATGCAACAGGCATGGATGGTGTCTGTGACTTCCAGCGTATTGCAAATGTGATTAATAACGCTTCTCCCGATGTGGTAGCCATGCAGGAAGTAGACAGCGTGACCAATCGGAGTAATCAGAAATATGTATTAGGTGAGATAGCCGAGCGGACACAGATGTATGCCTGCTTTGCTCCGGCTATAGATTATGATGGCGGAAAATACGGAATCGGTCTGCTGTCAAAGAAAGCTCCGGTTCATTTGCAGACTATAGCTCTGCCCGGCAGGGAAGAAGCCCGTGCATTGATCTTAGCGGAGTTTGAAGATTATATTTACTGTTGCACTCATTTATCCCTTACGGAAGAAGACCGGATGAAGTCATTGGAGATTCTGAAAACTTTTGCAGCTTCCTATAAAAAGCCTCTTTTTCTGGCGGGAGACATGAATGCGGAGCCGGAATCGGACTTTATTAAAGAGTTGCAGAAAGAATTTCGGATACTCTCTAATCCCAGACAACACACTTTTCCTGCTCCCGCCCCAAAGGAGACTATCGATTACGTGGCGGCTTTTAAGCAGAATGATAAAGGATTTGCCGTCGTCTCTTCGGAAGTGGTGAATGAACCTGTAGCATCCGATCATCGCCCTATTGTTGTGGAACTGCGCACTGCCGAAAAGGCGGATAAGATATTCCGTACTAAACCCTATTTGCAGAATCCGGTTGGAAATGGAATGACCGTGATGTGGGAAACCACTGTTCCTGCTTATTGTTGGGTAGAATACGGTACGGATACGACTCAATTAAAGCGTGCGCGTACTATTGTTGACGGACAGGTAGTCTGCAATAACAAGTTACATAAAATACGGCTGGATGATTTGCAGCCCGGTCAAAAGTATTATTATCGTGTCTGTTCACAAGAAATGTTGCTTTATCAGGCATATAAGAAAGTTTTCGGAAATACTGCCCGTTCTGCTTTCAGTGAATTTACTCTGCCTGTAACCGGTACGGATTCTTTTACTGCTGTTGTGTTCAATGATCTGCATCAGCATACCCATACCTTCCGGGCTTTGTGCAGGCAAATTCAGGATATTGACTATGATTTTGTTGTTTTCAACGGTGACTGTGTAGACGACCCGGCAAGTCATGATCAGGCAACTGCCTTTATCAGTGAACTGACCGAAGGAGTGCGCGGTGATTGTATCCCGACTTTCTTTATGCGGGGGAATCACGAAATCCGGAACGCTTATTCTATCGGTTTGCGTGACCATTTCGATTATGTAGGTGACAAGACTTATGGCTCTTTCAACTGGGGAGATACCCGTATTGTCATGCTGGACTGTGGAGAAGACAAAACAGACGATCATTGGGTCTATTATGATTTGAATGATTTCACCCAGTTACGTAACGAACAGGTCGGTTTTCTGAAGAAAGAACTGGCTGCCAAAGAATTTAAGAAAGCGAAAAAACGTATCCTCCTGCATCATATCCCTCTTTATGGTAATGATGGAAAGAATCTTTGTACTGAACTATGGACTAAGCTGCTGGAAAAAGCTCCTTTTGATATCTGTCTGAATGCTCATACTCATAAGTATGCTTATCACCCGAAAGGTGAATTGGGGAATCATTTTCCGGTTGTTATAGGTGGAGGATATAAGATGGAGGGTGCTACCGTGATGATTCTTGAGAAGAGGAAAGAAGAACTCAGAGTCAGGGTGTTGGATGCAAAGGGAGAAACTTTGCTGGATATAACGGTCTGAATAATGTATATGATAGTTTGAATCATAGAATTGAATTTCACCCCAAAAGTTTAGTTTCTAACTTTTGGGGTGATTCTTTTTATATTGATAATACCTAATAGTTCCTTTACCTCTTTTTTATTTTAGCTTCCTCCTGAGATGACAATGAATGTCAGGCCCAAAATGAATAATATAAACATGACTCCCAAAAGTCTGTTTGTCGCTTTGGAGCTACCGGTAAATTCTTTCCAGATGAAAACACCCCAAAGGGCAGCAATCATCGGTGCTCCTTGTCCAAGTGCATAAGAAATGGCTGCTCCCGCTTTTCCTGCGGCAATGTAGCTTAATGCCGTACCTAATCCCCAGATGCATCCTCCGAGAATTCCGACCATGTGTGTACTTGCTTTTCCGGCAAAGTATTCCTTGTAAGTGACGGGTAGACCAACGAACGGACGCTTCATCACAAGTGTATTGAAGAGGAAGTTGCTTAGGAAGATTCCGATAGCAAAGATGAAGAATGCAGTATAAGGAGTTGCCATTCCGGTTGTCGGTGATTCAAAGTTGTTCAAATCCATGGCAGCGGCGACAAACCGGTAAAAGAATGACATCAGTATACCGGCAATAGCAGCAAGAATAATTCCCTTTTTGCTGTTATTGGTTCCCGCCTTTTGATTCTTACCGGCTGCAATACCGTTGCAAATGATGGCGATAACAATCAGCACGACTCCTGTGAATAGCCAGAACGGATCTCCTTTGGGGGAGCTGAAATAATTAATGAATACTCCCAATACCAATGCCAGTCCTACTCCCAATGGAAAAGCTACTGCCATTCCGGCAATGGATACTGAGGCGGAAAGGAGAATATTGGAAGCATTGAAAATAGCTCCTCCGATAAGTGCACTGGCAATATATGCCGCTTCCACTTGTTGGATGTCTTCCAGAAAACCTCTTCCCGAATCTCCGAAACTTCCTAGTGTGAATACCAGAAGTAGGGCGAACAGCAAGATGCCGATGGTGTAGTCCCAATAATAAAGTTCATAACGCCAATTCTTACTGGCCAGTTTTTGGGTATTTCCCCACGATCCCCAGCATATCATTGTGATAAAGCAGAAGATAATAGCTAAGGTGTAACTATTGACTATATACATAATGATTTTTTTTAAGATTTCAATTCTCTTTTCCTGTCACTTGTCTTATAAGTGCGTTGCGGGTTGCCCGAATATTTTCTTCCCCTTGAATAGTGAGATATTGGTGTTTACCGCTTTCAGAAGGAGAAAAAATACTTTGTCCGATACTGTCTATGGTGATTGTTCCCTTCTCGGATAAATTGAAATAATTATTCCCCGGTTCTATGGCTTGTAGCACGGATGTCAAATCCCATGTTTCTCTGTCATATGGCATTTCCTGATATATTTTATATGATACGCACAGAGGATGTTTATAACTGCCGGCAAAATCATTTAATATACTTTGATGAGGATATCGAATTTTGTTTCCTAGTTCCCATCCGCTGGCAATAATTGGAGTAGGCCATTCTTTGAAAGTAATTTGGGCTGCATTCAGATCATTAACAATGTTCCATTCAGGGAAGTCGAATTCATTACCATAGAGTCCTCCCATGACAGATAGTAATTTTACCTTTTGTGCTACCAAGGCTTTTCCATCCAGCTCGCTGTATTCATCTGCTTCCGAGATAAGCAAACGGGCTAGATTTGTTTCCGGGCCTAAGGCTATAAATACCACAGAATGATCTTCTTGCTCTGCCAGCAATTTACGCAACAGTTTATATCCTTCCAGAATATGATCTTTTAGGCTTCTTTTTGGATGTAATATTTTATTGTTGTCAATAATAGTATCCAGCGTTTGGCGGAGATAATGTCCGTCGTCTGTATTCATCCCATTATAAGCATAACCTAAAGGTATGTCGTATTTGTCGTTGAAACGACAATAAGCGTCAATATATTCCAGTGAATAAGGATTACACTTGCTTATAGTGATACCTAGCAAATCAATTTTTCCTTTTTTCTCATAATTAAGCAGCATTTGCATGGCTAAAACATCATCGATATCATTTCCAACATCCGTGTCGAGTATGACAGGAATTGCAGAAGTAGTCTCTTTCTGTTGTGCACAGGAACAGAATAAAGAGACGGTTATTAGAATGATTGCTATATATTTGAACATATCTTGGGTTTTTATAAGTTATTTCCAATATTCTCAATTGTATTGCTGGTTAATGATTGTTGCGAGGAATAATTTACTTTATAAAGTACGCCTCCTTTAGCATGGAGAGTCTGATTTTCTAAAGTTGCAGTTCCTTCTTTGGTAAATGTGCCATTTACATCATATCTTCCGGAAATGGTTTCTCCAAATTTACCATTCTCTAGTTTGAATTGAGAGTCATTCAAACTATAAATCAGTAAATAATTGTGCATATCTAATACGAAACCTAAAGAAGCATTATTTGTCTGGAATGTGATTTGTGCTCCAGTAGTACATATTAGTTGTTCTAATTTGTCTTTTGGCTGATTATCGTTAATATTAAATGCTGCAAAGTTCTCCGGTTTTACTTTGGCAACATCTATATAAGCTGCCGCCAAGCCTTTTATGAGACTACGAGTAGGAGGTGTAAAATCTTTTTCTTGTAAATCCCATGTATAAATTCCGTGGTCAATTTGGTCCGGTTCGGTGGTGTTGTTGATAAAGAAGTTACTGGTAGCCAAATCGTAAATATCATAGCCTCCTCCTAATGCGAAAGATGTCAAGATAAGACTCGGACTGTTTGCATAACTACCTTTGTTCTCGGCAACCAGCGCATAATTTCCTGCAATTGATGCGTATGCCATGACTTCATTTTTGAGATGTTTAACATTATCTTTATAAGCATCAACGCCAATGAAATCAATGCCTTGAAGATCGAATACATCTTTGGGGCGAGCATTAGTAGCCTCTGGAAATGGATTAATACCATCACCGTAAATTAGATTGACACGAGTTACTACTCTGTAAGAACTGTTTTTTACAGCTTTTCCTACAGTATTTAATGCATTTGTGATCATTGTCCAGGCCTTCTCTTTGCTTAGAGGGGTCCCATCCCGATATTTTAAATCTTTTTGGTCGATTCTCCAGCGCATTAACGCATCAGGTTCATTATGGATCTGAGCTGATATAACGGGGTGCTTGTCTCCATTTTGAGAATCCCAGTATCGGATGTGGTTAAATAAGGCGGTGATGGCTTTGGTTTCTCTCTCCAGTATCCATTCATCATCAAGAATCATGGTGTATTGATAACCATAATAGTTCCAAAAATTTCCTTCATCATTCCGGCTGAGCCTTTTGTTATATTCTTGAAGCACATATTGAGGTATCAGGTAGGAGAATGAATCTCCTACCATATTCGTACTGAACCAAAGTAATTCCATTTTCAAATTATACTTGTTGACGAACTGCAAGATTGAGTTTACGATACTATAATCGTACTTGTTTTCTTTAGGCTCTACCATATTCCATGAAATTGGAATTTGTACACAATTTAGTCCCAGTTCCTGAGCTTTCTTGAAGTAGTTTTCCACTTCATTAATAGTCATCTTGTCACAATTGAGAAGGGCATCAAGGCGTATTTGTGCACCAAGAAACGGAAAAGGTTTACCGTCAACAGAAACATATGTTTTGTTGTTTTCAGTCACTAGTTTACTTACTTCTATTTGAGAAAGTATTGGTTCGACGTATGTTTCATTATTATTGTCAGAACAAGCTGTTGCGAATAATGAAAAGAAAACCAGTGCGTAAGTTAGTATTATCATTCTTTTATACATAATTGGTCTTTGTTAAATTAGTAGATTATTGGATTATTGCGGGGTTCCTCCTCCTGTCATAGGCCAGCCCGGATTCTGATAGATAGGAGAAGAATCCAAATCACCTCCGGATGAAGTAACCAGAAAATGTTCTGCTGCTATCGGATCGAGATAGTGTGCCATATTCCATTTATAGCCGTTGTAAACAATGTTATTGGCTGTGATGTGATAAGGAGCAAGATAAGTACTGAAGCTACGTGGTGAAACATTTTCTCCTTCTTTAAGAATGGAGTTGCCGTTAGAATCTTTATACCAGTCCCAGCCATACATTTCCTGCCATAAATTCATTCCTAGGATATGGTAGGGTTTGGTAATCATCTGGTCCATTGAACGCCATCTATGTAAGTCCATGCTACGTAAACCTTCCGCCATCAACTCACATCTTCGTTCACGGCGGATATTATAACGTGTGGCATCAATAATTTCTCCGCCGGAATATGCCCCCCAATCAGTTTCTGCTTCTTTTGACATATCTGTAAGCCTGATTGTTTTGGTATAGTCCTCATCAATGCCGGCTCTGCGACGAATCGCTTTCCAGTACTTTTCTGCATAGGAGTCGAGTGAACCATGCAATTCATAATAAGCTTCTATATAGTTGAGATAGGCTTCGGCTGTACGGAATATGATAGAACCGACAATACTTTGAGTGTTATTTGTGTATTTCCCGTCAGGGTTTAATCCTTTGCGTAAGGCATAGCCTGTATTGTACTTTTCTGTAACAGAAGAGGCGGTTATATTGGGTCCCCATTCTTCTACTACCCCATGATCTCCTGCCTGAGTATGCAAATTTTTCTGTCCTGGCTTTTTGATGAAGATGTCTGCACGGGTATCCCTGTTTTTAGTGATATGAATGATATTATTATCTCCCCAATAAGATGAGTTTTCATCTGCCCACATCGGGGATGCATAAATAGGTTCTCCATTTTTAAGAATAAAGGCGTCAATCATGCTTTTAGTAGTGCCTACTCCATTGTTGCCGACACATCCGTATTGACAAACTTCATTTGCCACTCCTAATCCTGTGTTGTAGCGCCTCCATAAAAGTACTTCATTGTATTTCTCCATGTCAATATCGCAGAACATACTGAAATAAGGATTTTCAGGTTCCGAAGAAGTTTGTGGGAATACTCCTGTATTGGCAGTTAATATATTATATTTTTCTGCTATGATTTGTGCCGCTTTAATAGCTTCATCAAAGAAGAACTCTGATTCTTTTTCAATACTTCCGGATTTAAATGAGTAATTAGCATTATAATCTTTATTTGCTCCCGGCCATCCCGGTCCATTGGGTACAAAAGCTGTTCCTTTAAAATTCTTCAGCCATGAGCCTTCGTAAAGTGCGACCCTTGACTTGAGAAGGATAGCGCAGTCTTTGCTTAGCCGGTTCTTACCTCCGGAAGGAGCTATGTTTTGCATCATTTCTATAGCTTTGTCCAGATCAGATAAGATAAATCTGGCTACTTCATTTCGGGGGGCTCGTTTGCTGATTTCTATCAGAGCTTCACGTTCATTAGGATAAGTTTTAGTAATAATAGGAAAGTCGCCTAATGATTTTAATCTTTCAAAATACATGAAAGCTCTGAAGAAATACATTTCTCCGATATAGTGTTTGATATTGGTCGTGTTTCCGACAATGGCATTGTTTTCATACGATGGAAGCACATTTTCAAAGAAATAATTGCATCGGTAAATATCAGCGAAATACCATGAGCCTCCTTCTTGTCCTACTTTCCAGTATCCGGGTGCATACATTACGTTAGGTTGCATACCGGCCATATTATCTGTGTTATTGTCAATTTCAAAAGTTCCATATCCATAGGTGCCATGAGTAGGTAGCACTTGATATTGATCAGTAGCAAAAGCTGCAATATTACTTTCTGTTGTCAGATATTCATTTGGAGAAAGTTGATCAAGAGGTTCTTGATTTAGGAAATCATTGCAACTTGTCAAAAAGAGCACTCCGCTCAATAAGGTTGATATCGTAAGTCTTTTCATAATATCCTGTTTTTAGAATGTGACATTTAATCCAAAAGAGAATGTTCGGGATAGTGGGTAAACGTTTCCGTGTCCCCAACTACCGCCTTCGATTGATTCGGGGTCGAAGAAGTCAATAAGGCTCGTAATGGTGAACAAGTTTTCACCGGATGCGAATATCCTAAGGTGCTGCATTCCCATTTTTTGTACGATGTTGTGTGGCAAGCTATATCCTATCTGCAGATTCTTCAGACGTAGATAAGATGCATCTTGTAAATATTTAGTTTGTGATTGCTGGTTTTTATCGGTGTTGAATAAGGGTCTTGGATAGTAGGAATTCAGATTCGTTCCCAATGGACTGGCTTCGTCATTTCGGAAATAATCATCGTGTCCTTTTAGTGCTGTGGAAAACCAGGGCCCTTGTCTACCGTTTGCACCCCAGAAGTAGTAACTACCCTGAAAATAATCTCTTTTCAATGTTCCTTGCCAGAACATTCTGATATCGAATCCTTTCCAATCGGCGGCTAATTCCAGTCCTACATTATATCGGGGCGTGGAGTTACCTATTCTTTTTAAATCACCGTGATCTTGTAAGGTGCGGCTTCCGGCATCAATTTTTCCGTCTTCATTCAGATCTTTATACATAATGTCTCCGGCTTTCCAGTCTTGTCCGAGATTACTTTGTCCACCGTTGATTAATCTTCCGATGTGTTCGGCCATTTCCTGGTCAGATTGTGCAATGCCTATCGTTTCATATCCCCATATTTCACCCACGTATTTTCCGGCATAAAATCCATCTATCAGTCCGGAAGGATTTGAATAACGAGTAATCTTGGTACGACTGTCGGCAAGTGTAAAGCGGGCACTATAATTCAATCCATTATTTAACCGGTCTTTCCACATTAGTTCCAGTTCCCATCCGAATGTTTTAAGATTTGTATTATTGGAACTGGGAACGGCTGTTCCAAGGACTACAGGCAATTTCTCCGAAGGGCCGACCATATCGTCAGTTTTACGAATGTAATAATCAAAAGAGCCGGTTAGCCGATTGTTAAACAGGCCAAAGTCAACTCCGGCATTCCATGTACGGATTTTCTCCCAGGAGAGATTATAGCTGACGAGTGAAGGTGCCCAGGCAATATTGGCTAATGTTCCGTCAATGATCCATGATCCTGTTCCTGTACCGATTGTAGAATAAGTCGGATATAAAGAAGATGTATTTGGGTTACCCAAACTACCATAAGAGGCTCTGACCTTAAATGTGTTGACAACTTTGCTGACAGGCAGGAAGAATTTTTCTCTGGCTATGTTCCAGCCTACTGATGCGGAAGGGAAAAATCCCCAACGACTGTCACTACGAAATCGTGAGGAACCGTCATAGCGTAGATTTACTTCCAGAAGATATTTTTCCAGGTAATCATAATTCAATCTGCCGAAGAATCCGGCGGTAGCCCATCTGTTGTGTCCACCTGCTACATTCGGAGCAACTTTTTGGTTATTTGAATCCATTCCGGTAGAAGTGTTGATAGTCGGTTTTCCCGGATAAATGACTCCTAGCTTCTCAGCAGCTATATCTTTATAATTATTTTGTTCGGCTTGAAACCCGAAAAGAACTTTCATATTATGTGATTTTGCAAAGGTCTTTGCATAATCTGTATAGAGATTTACATTAAAATAATCGCTGGCATAAGTGCCTTCATGTACTTGGGAATCGTTATTCCATGTATTGCCCTTAGTCTTTCCGTCAACACCTGTCTGATGAACAGTTAAGTAATCCCAGTGTGAATATTGTGTATTGTATCGATAGCTTAAATCTCCAATCAGTCGCCACCCTTTGATAGGTTCTACCGTTATATTCAGTTGTTGGTAGAGCCAAGTGTTTCGTTCTTGTTTTTCACCTCCGTTTTGCATTTGGAGCACATGGTCGTCATATAGAATACCATTTGGGTCATAGAGAGGTTTGGTAGGCCAACATTGGCGTCCGATTTCGGCAAAAAAACTTTCATTAAGATGTGTCGGCTGTACATAGTCACTTCTGATAAAGCGAGTATTGAATCCGACTGATACTATTTTTGATAATTGTGCGTTGATTTTTGCAGATGCAGTATATCTGTTTGAGTATTCATCTCCGATTCTGAGCTCTCCATCCTGACCTAAATAGTTCGCTGATAAATAGTATTGTATTTTGTCTGTCCCGCCAGTAACGCTGATATTGTGCTCGTGTGCAAAGACATTGTCTTTGAAAAAATAGTCATAATAATCAATATTATCATTTCCTTGTGAATATCCGTCTGCCCATAACGAAGGATTATTGGGCACGGGGATGGTAGAATCGGTAATCTTGCCGGCCATATAGTCTTTGATGCGGTTTATCCTTTCTTCCGAGACCCAGTTGTAAGGTCCCCATCCGGAATTGGCAGCTGCATCATTATAGTATAAGGAGAACGTGTAAGAGTCTAATGAAGAAGGCATGTTGATAGGGCTACTTACACGAAAACTGTTGTTGTAGTTAACTTGCGCTTTACCGGCCTTTCCTTTCTTGGTCGTTACTAAGATTACTCCGAATGGCGCTCTGGAACCATAAATAGAAGAAGCTGCCGCATCTTTCAGAACTGAAATAGATTCTATATCCTGCGGATTAATGGAATAAATATCTCCTTCCATACCATCTATCAAGACTAGGGCACTTCCTGTAGAACCTTCTCCGATAGTTCCGACTCCACGTACATTGATTGATTGTTTCTGATTGAGACCTCCTCCCTGATTGCTATAAATATTCAAACCGGGAACCTGTCCTTGTAATGCCTGGACTGCATTGGATACAGGGATTGCTTCGAAGGCTTTCGAGTCAATGACTCCGACAGAACCGGTTAAATTAATCTTCTTTTGGGTACCATAACCTACAACGATCACTTCATCCAATAAATTGTCGTCAACTCCCAGTGTTACGTTTATCATTTTTCTATCACCTACTGTAAACTGGACTGTTTTAAATCCGATGTAACTGAATTCAATAGTTGAACTTGGATCCGCTTTCACTTGGTAGTGTCCGTTAAAGTCAGTGACGGTTCCGGATACTATATTCCCATCTTTTACTTTTATGGAAACTCCCAGTAGAGGTTCTCCATTATTATCTTTTACTGTTCCGGATACATAATTCTGAGCATATGTATTCATTGAACATAAAAGTAGGTAGCCCAGCAGGCAGATAAGCTTATGACTTGAGTTATAAGTTATCAGGTGGACAGCTTTCTTTAAGAGAGTAGAGTGTCGATTAGTTTTCATAATCCATGAAATTTAAAAGTTGAATGATAAGGCTAATTCTTTTTCTAACATGAAGTGTTTTACTTCATCGAGAGTAGGAATAGACGGTTGGGCACCAGAACGTGTAACAGCGATAGCTGCCGCGGCATTCGCAAAACTCAATGCATCTCGGTCTATTTCCCTTTGGGCACAAATTACAGCCAATGCACCACAGAACGTGTCACCTGCTGCAATAGTATCAATCGCATTTACTTTGTATCCGGGAAGCTGAATGATTTCTTTGTCGTTTTTCATATATACACCTTGACTTCCTAATGTGATCACAGCATTGCGTGCACCTGCCTGTAATAAGCTTAGAGCGATTTCTTCAAGATTATTTCCTGTATATTCAATTCCTGAGATGAAGGCTGCTTCCAGTTCATTGACGACTAGTATATCAATGGCTTTCATCAGCTCCTCATCAATCAGGCAGGCGGGTGCGGGATTAAACAATACCTTTTTACCTTTTTGTTTAGCCAGAAGAGCTATTCTTTTAATCGTTTCGTAAGGAATCTCGGCTTGCATAACTATGATATCTGCTTCGTCAATTACCTTTGAAAAATGAATAATTGAACCGGGTAATAAAGAATAGTTAGCTCCGGGAGCTACTGCTATGCAGTTTTCACCACTGTCGGCAACAAAAATGAGTGCAGTCCCTGTGGGCTGATTAACATCATCTATGATATAATCAGTAGTGATACCTTCTTTCTTAAAGTGTTTTTTTAGAATTTCTGCATACATATCATTTCCCAAAGAGGTAATGAACGTTACAGATCCCCCGAGTCTTGCTGCTGCTACAGCCTGATTGGCGCCTTTCCCCCCGAGGGATTGCATGAAACTGGCATCTCCGACTGTTTCGCCAGGCGCCGGGAGATGGTTGACTTGTGCAACCATGTCGATGTTTGAACTTCCAATAACTACTACTTTCATTTGAACAGATTTATGTGTTTAACCTAGGTCTTATCTCGTTTATAGCACAACTTCTCTTTTATAAGGAATCGCACTCTGTGCACCGATTCGCGTGACTGCTATAGCTGCCGCCGCATTGGCAAATTTCACAGATTTAGCGAGTGAATGCCCTTCAGACAGGCAGACGCTGAATGCTCCGCAAAATACATCTCCGGCACCTGTTGTGTCAATCGTCTCTACTTCCTTTGCGGGAATCATGGTATATTCATCTTTCTCTTTTACGTAAGCCCCGTCTTTACCTAAAGTAATGACAACATTCTCTATACCTTTCTCTCCGATAGCCTGAGCGGCACGATGAGCGCTTTCTATATTCATCACTTTGATTCCGGATAACATTTCCGCTTCAATGCGGTTGGGGAGTATGGTGTGCACGTTCATTAAGAATGAGTTGCTCAGGCTGGACGCGGGAGCCGGATTGAGGATTACCTTTTTCCCATATTTGCAAGCAATAGTAGCTGCATATTCCACTGTATCTATAGGAATCTCAAGTTGCATGAGAATAATATCAGCTTCCTTGATTTTTTCTTCGGCTTTATTGATATCCTCAATAGAAAGCGAACGGCTTGCTCCCGGTGCTACGATAATACTATTTTCACCAAAAGAATCTACGGAGATAAGTGCAACTCCGGACGGACTTTTCTGGTCGGTAAATATATATTCCGTATTAATTTTCTCTGATCTGTATATTTCCAATGCTTGCAGGCCGAACAAATCATATCCGATTTTGGATATGAAGGTGACTTCAGCTCCCAGTCGGGCGGCTGCAATCGCCTGATTAGCTCCTTTGCCACCGGGATTCATGTAGAAGGTTCCGCCTAGTATGGTTTCTCCGGGAACAGGTAGTCTGTTGGCTTTCACGACCATATCGGTATTGCAACTACCGATGACTACAATTTTGGGTCTATGAATTGATATAGTTTCCATAGTATTAAAAATTAAGACTATGCAAATGAAAGCAATAATCATGCATAGTTTTCTACATTAATAATTGGTTTATATAATCTCAAAAATGATATCTATATAATTACAAAGGGAAAATGGGGATTTGAAAAGAGTGTTTTTATCGTCTGAAATACGAATCAGACACCTTAGTTTTTAATATTCCTTTGCACTACTACGTGCTCTGAGGACTTCAGACAGTTTCTCTTTCCGAATTTTGGATTCCATCCACGCCGTAAAGTCAAAGAGGCGTAAAAGCTGACTTTCATATTTATTATTATATAATTCATGAATCTCAGGAGACAACTTTTCCCAAAATGCTTCTCTGTCTTTTCTCAGGATGGGAATATTTCTTTTATTCAGAAACCATAAAATGATACGTTCTGTTTTAAAAGTCTGCTCTTTGGGGGAAGATAGACTTCGGGTGATGGAGCGGGATTCATACTGGATCAGCTCATGCTCCTGCACTTCATAAAAGACGATGAGGCGGACCAGACGAATAGTTCTCATTAAAGGCAGATACTTTATGTTATGGTCTATGATAGCGTTGCTGATATACTTTTTAGCAGTTTTATATTCCTGGTTACCAATGTGTACGAGTGTGGTGTAAAGCAATAATTCACTTTTTCGAATAGGGCTTAACCAGGCTTCTTTATCATAAAGTATTTCCTGGTAGTCTGCCATAAGTTGGGTACATTTCGAAAAATCTCCTTTATCCAGATAGGGAAATAGTTCGTATTGGAAGAGAAGGCAAGTTGCATTTACTTTAAATTCGAGCGAAGTGCTGTCTGATATAAGTTTTCTTAATTTATCGAGGAAGTAGGGGATTTCGTTATAGTTGCTCACAGACCGCAGGCTGCCGAGTACTCCTTCGAGTACAGATAAATAGTATATAGGAGGATTTGACCAGAATTGTTGATTCTGCTCAAATAATGAGTCCAGTTCTTTGTATGAATTTAGGGCAGCTCTGTAATCACCTGCTCCCATCAGGTAATTAGCCTGAAAAAGTTTATGG
>QWCY01010399.1_pt1 | contig 16351 bp, 12 predicted proteins | sample 1972631 | NCBI WGS metagenome assembly QWCY01 (sample SAMN09866696, study PRJNA288562) | Human gut metagenome isolate pre1_stool, whole genome shotgun sequencing... | isolation source: gut | host: Homo sapiens | place: USA: California
GTACATCATGTGTACCAAATATTACCATCTGACAGACAGCTTCCTCGCACTGGTGCTGCCCTGCTGTATGAACGCCTTCAACGTGTTCCTGCTACGCAATTTCTTCAAGTCCATTCCGGAGGAGCTGGCAGAAGCGGCGAAGATCGACGGAGCGAACTATCTCCGCATCTTCCGCGTGATCTACTTCCCGCTGGCAAAGGTAGGTCTCGTGACGGTCGGACTGTTCTACGCACTGAGCTACTGGAACGATTACTATCTGTCGCTGATGTTTATCAATAAACAGAATATGTATCCCTTACAGTATTATCTGTACAATATGCTGTCTAATGTACAGTTCATGGCAAATCAGGCGAATGCCTCCCTCGGATACAACATCAATATTCCGTTGGAGACGACCAAGATGGCAACGATCTGTGTAACGGTCGGACCGATCATACTACTCTACCCTTTCGCACAGAAATACATCACAAAGGGTGTGATCGTCGGAGCAGTCAAGGGATAACACAGGATCATTAAAAAAGGTTTCTAAAAAATAGCAACATAGAGTACAATAAAACACAGGAGGTTACTTATGAAAAGAAACTGGAGTAAAAAAGCACTTTCCCTGCTGATGGCAGGAACCATGATGGCGGGACTGGCAGGCTGCGGTTCCGATGCAGCACAGAATGACAGCAGCGCCGCGGCATCCACCGCGCAGAGCAGTGCCGCACAGAGCACGGATGCGAGTACCAGCGACAACCCGCTGCGTCCCGATACTCTGGATACCATCACGGTTGTATTGTTCGGTGAGGAGTCTCCCCGTATGCAGCAGTTAATGGAAGAAAAATATCAGCAGGTATTCGTTGATGAGATCAACACCAAGGTAGAACTGATGTATCTGCCCTGGACCGAGAACGGCGCAGGTGGTAAGGTTGACCTGATGATCGCTTCCGGACAGGAATTCGATGCCTGCATCGTAGATCCTACTTGGGCTGCCAGCAGCTACAGCAAGGGTTATTTACAGGATCTCTCCGATGTGATTGACAAATATCTGCCCGACTGGCACGAGAATATGGATGCTACTGCATTCGACGCTTACCGTTATGACGGCGGCGTTTATGCGATCCCCATCGGTAACAAGCCGACCGCCGGTGTATACAATACCGTATGTGTAAGACAGGATATCATGGATGCCATCGGCATAGACAATATCGCAACGTTAGACGACCTTACCGCATATGCTGAAAAAGCAAAAGAGCAGTACGGCTTATATGCGACCTACGAGCTGGCAGATGCAGCTTACATCATCCGTGGTACCAGCGACCGCAATCTGATTACTGTAGACAAGAGCAATCTGTGGATCGACCAGGATACCAAGGAATTCGTAAGCCTCGTGGATTCTCCGGAGTTTGAGGCAGCTGTAAAGCTGTACAATAACTGGTACAACGAGGGACTGATCCCAAAGGATATTCAGCCCCGAGAAGCCGATCTACAAAAACTCTTACGAGAATACCGCATTCCAGGTACCCGTTACCTCCGACAAGGCTGACCGTGTAGCGATGTTCGTAAATCTGTTACAGAAGAACACAGAGCTGGCAAACCTGTTCGCATACGGCGTAGAGGGAACCGATTATGAGCTGATCGATGGTAAAGTATCCAAGATCAATAACGATGAGCTGTTCTATGAGTGGATGATCTACAACGTAAATATTTCCACCCCGACTACTGCTTATACCGATGAGTTTATGGAAGTATATAAGAACTGGGATAACGGTGCAAAGCCCTCAGCAACCTTCGGCTTCAATATTGATTACTCCAACATCAAGACCGAGAAAGCACAGATTGACAACGTATGGGATGAGCTTGCGAAACCTATGCTGGCAGGTCTGAAGGACTATGACTCCAATATTGACGAACTGAGATCTGCACTGAAGGCAGCAGGCTGGGATACCTATGTAGCAGAGATCCAGAAGCAGTACGACGAATTTCTGGCTAATAAATAAATGATTTTCGGGCTGCCTGTTCTTGCAACAGGCAGCTTTTTTTCTTAAAATAGATAATAAAGATTATGAGGAGATTTCGGGATGAACAATAAATGGCAGAACGCAGTCCGGAACATGGAACAGCGGATGGAAAGCCTGCGGTTAAATATGCACGGCTATCAGATCCTTTATCGGGGGGAGTTGATCGGCGAACGTTACTGGGAGCCTTTTCATAGGGACAGCCTGCACCGGATGTATTCGATTACGAAGAGCTTCACCTCGCTGGCGACGGGACTGCTGGCAGCGGAGGGCAAGATTGGCTTAGACGACCGGATCTGTACGTATTTTCCGGAAAAGCTGCCGGAGGGTGGCGCACATCCATGGTGCGAAGAAATGACGATCCGGGATTTACTTACGATGCGTACCTGTTATGAATCCACGACCTTTAAACGCTATGACGGTGATTGGGTGGAGTCCTTTTTCCGGGTGACACCGGATCATGTGCCGGGAACGGTGTTCAATTACGACACATCGGCGTCCCATGTGCTGGCGGCGCTGGTGGAGAAGCTGACGGTCGGATTCTCTGAGGAAGCCTATATTATCAAGGATCCCTACGGTGTCAGTCAGGGCGGAAGCGGTCTTGTATGCAGACTGGGCGACCTTGCGGGAATCGCCATGTTATGCTGCCGCGGCGGTATTTTGGATGGTGAGCAGTTGATCCCGGCAGATTTTCTGAGGGAAGCAACCGCTTGTCAGGTGCCGACAGATCTCCAGCCCACGTTTGATGAGCAGCTGGGCTACGGCTATATGATGTGGAAGACCCGTTATGACGGTTTTGTATTCTATGGAATGGGTGGTCAGCTGGCGCTCTGTTTCCCCGAATGGGATCTTGTATTCCTTACGATGGCAGATACGATCGGGAATCCAGCGGGACTGCAGATGATCTATGACTGCTTTTATGATACGGTATATCCTGCGGTGACAGGAGTGTCGGAATATACAAACACACAAAAACTGCCAGCCGGAGAGAGGCGGCGCGGTGTAGAGCGTTGGCACTTTTATGGAATGCAGGATAAAACGGGCGCAACCTGCGATTCCAGTGGTTGGGAGACGGTTGTCTTTGACTGGGAGCAATGTATCATAACACTTGTGTCAGCAGAGAAAACCTACGAGTGGTATTATGGTGACGGCACATGGGAGTACCAGAAGTTCCCGGAGACAGACTATACCTGCGTGTGCCGTGGACAGTGGACGTTGGGACATTTTGTATTCCATAGCTTTCTCATTGATGAGGAGGAAGGGCACGTTGCGATGGACTTTGCATGGAAGGGTAATCGGATGAGTGCCCGGCTGGTAAGCACTTCGGAACCGCCATTTGTAAAATTAAAAGGCTTCTGGGCGGCGGAGCAGATAGAATAAGTGTAACAAAAGATTCAGATGGAGAGTAAAAATTCGGATGAAGATATTTCAGAAATACAGAGGAAAGATCATTCTGAGGAGAATATTTGCGGTGAGCTTCGGACTGGCTGCAGTCTGCATTCTGCTGTCGTGTATTCTCGGCTTTGGGTGGTTCCGTGTGTCACAGATCCAGCAACAGGAGAGCGATTACGAGAACCGGATGGATACCTATGTACTGGTATTGCAGAATTACGGCAAATCCATGGAGAATGTGGTAACAGTGCTCGAAAATGACGTCTATATCTGCAAGCTGATCAACCGGAATACATTTGCATGGGACAGCACCACGGGGATCGCAGCGCAGGAGGTCACGAATCTTGTTTCTGTGAATCCGATGATCCACTCCGCCTATGTCTGGCTCGAGGACGATTATCTGATCAAAAGCACAAATCCCTCCTATCCCATCGACCAGAACGGGGATGCGCGGATGCTGGATATTTTCCGGATGAGCACGTTTCACGAGAGTGCGGTCATTCCATATCTGGATATCTACGGAAAGAGCCAGAGCCTCCTCTGCCTGACCAGCGGATCGATGGATCCCACCACTGGGGGCAAACGCAGCGGCATCCAAGTCAACATGGATCTCGACAAGATCATGACCTTAACTCTGCCGAAGACGGAGGAGGAACAGTTCCTGCTGATTGACAGGGACGGGAATATCGTTTATGAGCAGGGAACGAGGGAGATATATCGGGTCGGGGAACGTCTGGAGGATATTCTGTGGAAAAACAGAAATCTGACCGAGGCTTCCGCCGAAATTGTGCGCACGGCGCAGGGGAGATTCCTGTCCGTAGCTGCGGAGATTGATGACGAATTTACGCTGGTATGGCTGATTTCCTACCGACAGCTCACCGGATCGATGACCCGGGTTGGCTTCCTCTTTTTGGGAATTGGTCTGCTTGTGGCGATCATCGTACTGCTTCTCGCACTGCTGATGTCGAACCGTGTATACAATCCGATCGGCGAGATGGTGCGGACTGCCAGCGAGGAGGGACTGCCCTCCGAGGCAATGGCGAGACAGCTGGAGAATACGGAGCTGTACAGCATCGCCCAGACCTATCAGACGATGGTGCAGAGACTGAACCATATCAACCTGCGCAAAGAGCAGGAGGATCTTGCCGCGTATCTAATCAGCAGAGAGAAAACCGCAAAATTGCCGGAGTGGGTGGAAGAGACTTACGCCAAGCCGGGTGTCCGGATTCGTGTCGTGGTCATGCGCCTCAGTGATATCCAGGATCTCCACAGTAATAACACGGAAGAAGCGATCGCTTTTGAGATGGAGACGATCAAGACGATCGTCGAGCAGACGCTCCGTGAGTTGGGCAACGTCCTCGTTTTGCCGGTAGACCATGAGTTTATCGCGGCGATTCTGTTCAGTGAGGAGAGCGTAACGGAGGAACGTGTGACGGTGGCGTCGCAGCATATCCTTGAAGTCACCGGAGAGCTGATCCATATCGGCATGGATGTAGGGATCAGCGAAGAAAAGGGCGAAACAGAGGGCTTTACGGAGCTAAATCTCATGTATCAGATGGCGCGGGCAGCGACAGCATACCGTTTTATCTATGGTATGGGTGCGGTGGTTACGGAAGGAGAGATGGCGCAGAGGGCGTTAAATGGAGAACAGGCACCGTCATCAGAAGAATTGATCCAGAGACTCCGGCAGAGTGACCGGACAGGCTTTTCGGCGGAGTACCGCAAGATTGTCGGGGAGCTCAAAAAGCTGTCGATCCAGAAAGCTCAGGATGCACTGATGGAGATCGCTGGGCAGATGCAGACCTACCGGAATTCGTTGCAATACCGTTTTGAACCGTTGACGAAGAAGGATTACGAGGTGCTGGCGGGACAACTGGCATCCTATGAATATATGGACGATGTGGAGGAATGGTTTTTCCGGATGGCAGAAGAAATCTGGCTGATCCTCGAGCGGAATCGGCAGACGGGCAGAGAGGACGTTGTGGAGAAGGCGATAGCGTATTTGCAGAGCAATTATGGCGATCCGAACATCAGTGCCCAGTATCTTGCGGACAAATATCATATTACACCGTCGTATTTCAGCCGCCTCTTCCATGAAAAATGCGGCTGCACCTTTCCTGACTATCTGGCGGCGCTCCGCATCGAGCGGGCGAGAGAACTACTCCTCGAGCGGGAGAACCTCAGCATACAGGAGATCTGTGAGCTTGTCGGCTACAGCAATGCATCCTATTTTACGACCAGCTTTAAGAAAAAATACGGCATGACACCGGGGCAGTTCCGCCGGAGCCAGCATTAAACCTTAGCGAATGATACTATTGAGTGGATGAGAGGAAAAAGACATGATGAAATTATATGATATCACGGAGACCCCATTGAAAATCTATGGTCTTGCTGTGGCAGACAGTGAGAAAAGACAGTTTTTCAAGCTGTCCGAAGAGGCACTGGAGCGCTTCCCACAGTATGGCTACCTCGGAAGAAGAGCTGCCGGCGGCAGAGTCCGCTTTCAGACGGATGCAAAGAAATTATATGTAAAAATGACGCTCGCGGGCACGAAAGAGGATATCAATATTCCGCTGTCCGGCTCGGCGGGCGCAGATATTTATCTCGGAAAGGGTACAGAAGCGACATATCTCGGTTACATTGCGCCAAAGATCCATACCGAGGGCGAGATTACAGTGGAGAAGACTTTTGACCTCACGGGAGAGGAGGTACTCGTAACGATCAATCTGCCGAGAAACGATCATCTCCTCGGGATGCAGATCGGCATCGAGGAGAGAGCGAAGCTATGGGAAACACCCGCGTATACCGTGGAGAAGCCGATCGTATTTTACGGTTCCTCGATTACAGAGGGTGGATGCGCACCCCGACCCGGCAATGCTTACACCAGTATCGTCAGCAGATGGCTGGATGCGGACTACCGTAACATGGGTTTTTCCGGCAGCGCACGGGGCGAAGAGGATTTCGCGGAATATCTTGCGGGATTTCCCGAGATGAGTCTCTTTGTCATGGATTATGACCACAATTCGCCGAGTCCGGAGCATCTGGCGGAGACCCATGCACCGTTTTTTGAAATCATCCGGAAAGCGCATCCTGACGTTCCGGTGCTCTTCCTCAGCCGTCCCGATACCGATGCGGAGCCAGAGGACAGCATCCGCCGTAGAGATGTCGTTTGCGCTACCTACGAGGCGGCGAAACGCAGAGGCGATGAGAAGGTTTGGTTTGTCGACGGACATGAACTCTTCGGCAAGATAGGACGGTCTGAATGCACCGTCGACGGCTGCCACCCGAATACTCTGGGTTTCCTGCGCATGGCGGAGCGGATTTACCCGGTTATGCAGGAAATGCTGAAAAATGTCTGATCTATTTTAGAAAAATATATTTATAGTAAATCTCTGGTCTTACATACAAGATACAGCGGAAGATTGGTGATGTCGCCATCCTTCCGGTAGCCGCGTTTGGAAAAACGTAAGGCTGCAGCAGGGTGATTTTCTGCAACATATCTTTTGAAAGAGGGAGCGGATTTATCTTCCCCGGCTTTCACTTCCACCGGAATGATATCGGTTCCGTTTTGAAGCACAAAGTCAATCTCGCTGTTTTTATCAGAGTAGTACCGGGGAGCGATTTCAAATTGTCCCTGCAACTGCTGTAAAATATAATTTTCCGTTAATGCTCCTTTGAACGGGTAGCTTGATTTTAACAGAATGGCACTGTTGTCGATACCGGCCATATGCTTAAGCAGCCCGGTATCAAAGACAAATAGTTTAAACTGATCCAGCTTGTCGAAGGCTGAAAGTGGATGCTCCATTTTGGAGACATTATATACGCGATTGAGCATTCCTGCCGAGACCAGCCATTCGATAGCTTCTTCAAAATCTCTTGCCCTTCCTCCTTCGCGGACAGCACCATACATAAATTTCTCGTTTGGCTTTGCAAGCTGAGCAACGATACTGCGGAATACTAGAAGAATACGACCACTGTTGATCTTCCCGTTATGCTTTGAAAAGTCATTTTCATATATTTCGATTAACTCCCGTTGTATCTGGGAGATTCTTGCCGGATCCTTGTATTTGATCCAGGAGGATACGCACTCCGGCATTCCTCCGATGATAAAATAATAATTGCATGCTTCAGATAGACGAGAGTGAAAAATCTCTTCGATCGTTTGCTCTTTTTGAATGCTGTCATAATAGGTATATAAGGCAGGATCCGTAGCTTCGAGAAATTCGTCAAAAGTCAGTGGGAAAATATCGAGTAGATTTACCATGCCTACCGGATAAGATTTTGGCTGGGCTAAAATGGTTCCCAACAGACTTCCGGCGGAAACCACATGGTATTCGTTCGCTTTTTCTTTAAAGTATTTCAGAGTGTTTAAGGCCTCGGGACATTCCTGGATCTCATCAAAAAGGATCAGAGTCTCACCGGGTTGGATTTTTTCACCGCTTATCATGGACAACAATTCGATAATGCGGTGGGGGTTTTTGTTCGCCTGAAAAATGGATTTTAATTCATCCTCTTCATCGAAGTTGAAATAGACATAATTAGCATAGCAGGTCTGTCCGAATTCCTTCATCAGCCAGGTTTTACCCACCTGTCTGGCACCTCGCAAAATCAGAGGCTTTCGTTCCGGGTCGTTTTTCCAGTTTATCAGGGATTGCATTGCATTTCGCTTCATAAATACACCGTCCTTTTCGGGAATAATAATAGCATAACACATTTTTCTGAAAAATAAACAACTGTTTTGCACATTTTTCTGAAAAAATCAAATACCAATAATCACATTTTTCTAAAATACAAAAGCCGATAGTCTGTTTTGACAGATTACCGGCTTTTTATGTGCGGAGACGGTGGGATTTGAACCCACGTGCCCCGGAGGGCTAACGCATTTCGAGTGCGCCCCGTTATGACCACTTCGATACGTCTCCAAAAGATTACAACGTAGATTATTTTATCTGAAAAATAACCGTTTGGCAAGGGGAGAAACGAAAAAACCTAGTAGTTTCTATTGTTTGCGATGGCATTTACCGCCTGATTTGAAAAATTATTTTTGCAGGCGGTAGTTTTTGCAAATTTTCCGATGGAAACCACCGGATTTTACCGCCTGGCAAGGAAATTACGCTTTTGTAGCAGTATTTTTCCGGGAAAAGGATCTTTTGCAATGAGATTATTACTGCTTACGTGATGATAATAAGTTTGTAAGCGGTAATAATAAAAAAAGATGTTGACAGAACAACATCCGCGTAGTATATTGCAGATAAATACTTTGATAGTCAAAACAATTTGAAATGAAAGGCAAACACGCCGGAGACGACAAAGTAGTAAAGCAAGGTATCAGAAACACAATAATGAAATGCATAAGGAGAGCAAAAACATGTTAGAAAAAGTAGCAGCCATCATCAGAGAACAGTTAAATCAGGAGAATGTAGAAATCACAGAGGCAACCCGTTTAAAATATGGCAACAGTAGGTGATGTTATCAGATATATTCAGGAGCATGCGTAAGAACGGCATATCTGCCTGAATGCAAGAGTCCGCAGGCAAAAGCCCTCGATTTTGATACCTACGGATTGCTTCGTGCTACGCACTCCCATGTCTCCGCTCCGCTTCGGTCCGTGCTAGACATGTGCCACTGGCACATAGCACCCTACCCAATATTCGCATATCGTGGGAGTATCATCCCACTTTTATGCTCATATCGGGGCGGGTCCTAAGGTCTTTCACCCACTTATGAGCAAGCTCATGTGGGCTTAGACCTTTTGACCCTGGTATCATCAGAATATGTAATATAACGCAGAATGACGAGAAGGATCAGAAAGACAATGAAAACAAAGATCACGGAACTTCTACAAATAGAATATCCCGTTTTCCAGGGCGGTATGGCCTGGGTGGCAGAACATAAGCTGGCGGCAGCGGTATCAAATGCCGGAGGCTTAGGTATCATCGGTGCCGCTTCCGCTCCGCCTGAGGTTGTCCGGGAGGAAATCCGTAAATGCAAAGAACTGACTGACAAACCCTTCGGCGTGAATATCATGCTGCTAAATCCCAATGCGGAGGATGTAGCGAAGATTGTCGTGGAAGAAGGAGTAAAAGCGGTAACGACTGGTGCTGGAAACCCGGGAAAATTCATGGAGAGCGGACGCTGTGGTGGCGGAAGGCATGGAAAGCGGTGGACATATCGGTTCCACCACGACCATGGCACTGGTTCCGCAGGTAGTGGATGCGGTATCTATCCCGGTGATCGCAGCTGGAGGTATCGCCGATGGCAGAGGAATGGCGGCGGCTTTTATGCTGGGAGCGGAAGGTATCCAGATGGGCACCCGGTTCGTCGCATCAAAGGAATCCATCGTCCATGAAAATTATAAGAATCAGATCATCAAGGCAAAGGATATTGATTCTGTAGTGACGGGAATGTCTACCGGACATCCGGTGCGTTCTTTACGTAATCAGATGACCAGGGAGTATCTGAAGCTGGAAAAAGAGAATGCCGATTTCATGGAAGAACAGACCTGCCGTGAGATTATTGAAGAAACAGTACAGCAGGCGCAGGAGTGCATAGCGGCACAAGGACAGCATAAATAAAATATAGCGACAGGTAACCGCTGACAACAGATTTCGAACAGCGACAGGCGGCATAGTTATATGGAAAACGGCGCATTATAAAAAAATGTGCTGTAACCGAGGAGAACAATAGCATCACATAGTAATTAGGAGAAGACAAAATGAGCAGGATCGCATATTTATTCCCGGGACAGGGCTCCCAGTACATAGGAATGGGCAAGGAGTTCTATGATACTTACCCGGAAGCACAGGCGGTATGGAAGCTGGCAGACAAGGTGCTCCAGAATCTGTATTGGCAGGATAAGCGGGAAGTCAACATTACGGAATACACACAGATCGCCATGCTGACCATGGAAGTGGCAATTCTGAAAGTATTGGAGGCAAAAGGACTGAAAGCGGAGATGGCAGCAGGCTTAAGCCTGGGAGAATATGGGGCGCTGGCTGCCGCTGGTGTGATGGAGCTGCCGGATCTGTTCCGGATCATCCGGATGCGTGGTATCTATATGCAGGAGGCCTATCCGGAAGGCGGAGCCATGGCAGCAATATTAGGGCTGGACGGAGATACCGTGGCAAAAATCTGCGGACAGACAGCAAAAGAAACCGGCAAAGTCGTCTCGGTGGCAAATTATAACTGCCCGGGGCAGATCGTGATCACCGGAGAGGCAGATGCAGTAGCAGCAGCATCGGAAGCGCTGAAAGAAGCAGGTGCAAAACGCTGTGTACCCTTAAAGGTCAGCGGACCATTCCATTCAGCTTTGCTGAAAACTGCGGGAGAACAGCTGGCAGAAGAATTGAAAAGCGTCAAGCTGTCAACCCCTTGGATTCCTTACGTGTCCAACGTAACAGCGGATTATGTGACAGATGCGTCACAGGTTGCGGAACTGCTGAAACAACAGGTATCCAGTCCCGTTCATTTCACCCAGAGCGTAGAGCGGATGATCGCAGATGGCGTGGACACTTTCATAGAGATCGGCCCGGGGAAGACACTCGGCGGCTTCGTACGGAAAATTGACAGAAATGTCAAAGTATACAATATCGAGAAACCGGAGGATCTGGACCGGGTGATGGAGGAACTGGCATGTTGACAGGAAAAAGTCTGACAGGACAAGTTGCTATTGTCACAGGGGCATCACGGGGCATCGGAAAAGCTGTGGCACAGGCACTGGCAGCAGAAGGAGCCACGGTGATCATTAATTATAACGGCTCTGCAGAAGCAGCGGAAGCGGTGGCGGCGGACATCCGAAGCCAAGGCGGCATGGCGGAGGCTGTGAAATGCAATGTTGCAGATTTTGCAGAGAGTGAAGCCTTTGTAAAGGCAGTAACAGAGAAATACGGCAGAGTTGACATCCTTGTCAATAACGCCGGGATCACACGGGACAATCTGATCGTGCGGATGACGGAAGAAGAATTCAATGCAGTCCTGGATACGAACCTGAAAGGCGCATTTCACATGATCCGGCATCTGACGAAGACCTTTATGAAGCAGAGATATGGGAAAATCATCAATATCTCTTCTGTCAGTGGCATCGTCGGGAATGCAGGGCAGGCTAATTATTCTGCCTCCAAAGCGGGACTGATCGGTCTGACGAAAAGTGTAGCGAGAGAACTGGCATCCAGGAATGTCTGTGTGAATGCCGTGGCACCCGGATTTATCCGGACAGATATGACAGATAAGCTTCCGGAGGCGGTACAGGATAATGCGGTTGGACAGATCCCGCTTAAGAAAATGGGAAGACCGGAGGATGTCGCACAGGCGGTTCTGTTCCTGGCAGGAGATGCCTCGGACTATATTACCGGCCAGGTGCTGTGCGTGGACGGCGGTATGGCAATGTAAAAAATACCTCCGGCAACAGTAAAGCAGAATAGAAAATATGTCCGCTAACAGTACAGCAGGATAGAAAATAAGTCAGGACGCGAGGGAGTATATCACGTATGGGTAAAAATAGAAGAGTTGTAGTAACAGGCATGGGAGCTATCACTCCGATTGGAAACAGCGTAGAGGAATTCTGGAATGGTATCAAAGAGGGCAAGACCGGATTCGGTCCTATCACTTATTTTGATACTGCGGATTACCGTTGTAAGTTGGCGGCGGAAGTGAAGGATTTTGATCCCGCACAATATATGGACAAAAAATCCGCCCGCAGAATGGAGCAGTTCTGCCAGTTCGCTGTAGCGGCTGCCGGACAGGCGATCACGGATGCGGGTCTTACTATGGAACAGGAAGATCCTTATATGGTGGGCTGCAGTGTGGGAAGCGGCATCGGAAGTTTACAGGCCATGGAGCGGGAATATGACCGCCTGAAGGAAAAAGGCCCCGGCAGGGTAGGCCCCATGCTGGTGCCTCTGATGATCTCCAATATGGCAGCAGGCAATGTCAGCATTGCCTATGGGCTGAAGGGCAAGAGCCTGAATGTGGTTACTGCCTGCGCAACCGGTACACATTCCATCGGAGAAGCATACCGTACGATCCAGTACGGTGATGCGGATGTAATGATAGCGGGAGGAACGGAAAGCTCCATTACCCCCATCGGAATTGCCGGATTTTCAGCACTGACAGCGCTGTCATTTAGTGAGGATCCGGAACGGGCATCCATTCCTTTTGACAAGGAGAGAAACGGCTTCGTCATGGGAGAGGGTTCCGCTATCGTGGTACTGGAAGAGCTGGAGCATGCAAAGAGGCGCGGGGCGAAGATCTATGCGGAACTGACCGGCTACGGCTGTTCTTCGGATGCTTATCATATTACATCCCCTGCGGAGGATGGCAGCGGAGCAGCCACCGCCATGCTGAATGCCTTAAAAGACGGTGGTGTGGAACCGGAAGAGCTTACCTATATCAATGCCCATGGAACCAGCACCCATCATAATGACCTGTTCGAGACCAGAGCTATCAAGCTCGCATTTGGAGAACATGCGTATGACCTGAAGATCAATTCCACCAAATCCATGGTGGGACATCTCCTGGGAGCGGCAGGAGCAGTGGAGTTTGTCACCTGCGTAAAAGAAATTCAGGAAGGCTATATCCACCGCACCGTGGGACTGCGTGAGACGGAGGAGGAACTTGACCTGAATTACTGCCGGGACAGCTACAAAGAAGAGGTGCCTTATGCATTGACCAATTCGTTGGGCTTCGGCGGACATAATGCGAGTCTGCTGTTGAAGAAGTACACAGAATAACCGCAGCAGATGTTCAAGACACAGGATAGAAGGCAGAGTATCAACGAGGACGATTGCACAATGCGAGGAAGTAGTTGATACGACAGCATTCGCGGAACGGAGGAACAATGTCAGTTTATAATACACAGGAAATCATGGAGATTCTGCCCCACAGACATCCCTTTCTGCTGATCGATACTATCGAGGAGCTGGAGCCCGGTGTGCGGGCAGTGGGACGCAAAAATGTGACCTTTAACGAACCGTATTTTGCCGGGCATTTTCCGGGGAATCCGGTGATGCCGGGCGTGTTGATCATGGAAGCACTGGCACAGACAGGGGCTGTAGCAATTCTGTCTCTGCCGGAGCATCGTGGCAAGACCGCTTATTTTGCCGGGATCGATAAGGCAAAATTCAAGCAGATGGTGCGCCCCGGAGACACCTTGGAGCTGGAGACCACCATTATCCGCAGTAAGGGACCGGTGGGTGTCGGGGAAGCGATCGCCACGGTAAACGGAAAACTGGTAGCGAAGGCAGAGCTTACCTTTGCGTTGAAATAAAAATAGTCTGCGGAAGTGATTTCTTATGGGTGGGACAGAGAGATAAGAGTGACGCAGAATAAGAGGTGCAGGTATGGGAAGTGTAGATACAGAAACAGAGATCAAATGCCCGAAATGTAAGAAAATGATAAACAGAGACCGGGCAGCGAAAAATAAATATGTCTGCTATGAGTGTGGTTATTATTTCCGGGTGAAGACCCACAACCGGATCCGCATGGTGGCAGACCGGAAAAGCTTTCAGCCCTGGTTCGAGGAGATAGAAGAGAGCAATCCACTGAAATATGAGGGCTATGAGGAAAAGCTGTCGGAGGCCAGGGAAAAATCCGGCGTAAAAGAAGCTGTGACCGTAGGTGAATGCGAGATCTACGGGGAAAAGGCTGTGATCGGCATCTGCGAATCCAAATTTATGATGGGCAGTATGGGGCATGTGGTCGGCGAGAAAGTCACCCAGGCGATTGAAAAGGCGACAGAATTGCGGCTGCCTGTATTTTTGTTCTGCTGTTCCGGCGGTGCGAGAATGCAGGAGGGAATCGTGTCACTGATGCAGATGGCAAAAACCTCCGCAGCGATCAAACGACATGGAGAAGCAGGACTTCTCTATGCGACTATTTTGACAGATCCCACCACAGGTGGTGTGACGGCCAGTTTTGCCATGCTGGGAGATGTGATCATGGCGGAACCGGGAGCCTTGATCGGCTTCGCAGGACCGAGAGTTATTAAGCAGACTCTGGGACAGCGCCTCCCTGATGGCTTCCAGACAGCGGAATTTTTGCAGGAGCATGGTTTTGTGGACGGTATCGTCCGCCGGGAGAATCTGAAGAAGACCTTATATTTCCTGATCACGACGCATCGGTGCAGTGAGGGGAATTATGCGGATTTTAAGAAAAATTTTGACTTCCATTTTGAACCTACGGAGATCGTGAAGGAACGGTCAATACTGACACTCCCCAGAACGGCATGGGAAAAGGTCAAGACCGTCCGGAGAGTGGACAGACCGGCAGCAACCGACTATATTCCCTACATTTTCGATTATGTAGTGGAGGCTCACGGAGACCGTTATTATGGGGATGATAAAGCACTGGTAGGTGCGGTGGCATTCCTGGACGGGCAGCCGGTGACAGTGTTGGCAGATGTGAAGGGCAAGGATTTTGCGGAGTGTGCCAGACGCAATTACGGCATGCCCATGCCGGAGGGGTATCGTAAGGCACTGCGCCTGATGAAGCAGGCGGAGAAATTCAACCGGCCCATTATCAGCTTTGTGAATACGCCGGGAGCCTTCTGCGGCGTGGAGGCAGAGGAGAGAGGACAGGGCGAGGCTATTGCCCGGAACCTGCTGGAGATGTCGGCCCTGAAGGTACCGGTATTGTGCATCCTTATTGGAGAAGGCGGCAGCGGCGGAGCATTGGCTACGGCGGTAGGCAATGAGGTATGGATGATGGAAAATGCCACATACTCGATCCTGTCTCCCGAAGGTTTTGCTTCTATATTATGGAAGGATGCTGACCGTGCCAGAGAAGCCAGTGAAGTCATGAATATTACATCCGAGGACCTGAAACGCCTCGGAGTGATCGAGAGGATTGTACCGGAATACGGCGGGGCAGATCAAAGTACCGTGGAAGCCATCGGCGGGTATCTCAAGGAACATATCAAGGAATTCCTGCAAAAATATACCGGCATGACCGGTGAACAGATCGCAGAGGAACGTTATGAAAGGTTCCGCAAGTATTAAAGCGGTAATGAGAGGTGATGTGGGATGAAGCACGGAAAAATGATCCTGGGGGAATTACATGCAGATATTCCCGTGATCCAGGGAGGCATGGGTGTGGGAATCAGCCTGTCCGGTCTGGCGGGAGCAGTGGCAGCCGCCGGTGGGATCGGCATTATTTCTACTGCCCAGATCGGTTTCCGGGAGCCGGATTTTGACAGAGATCCCATCGCCTGTAATCTGCGTACTATCGGAAAAGAAATAGAAAAAGCAAGGCAGATCGCAAAAGGCGGTATCATCGGTGTCAACATCATGGTGGCAACACAGCACTACGAGGATTATGTCAGGGCAGCAGTGCTGGCAGGCACCGACTGTATTATCTCCGGTGCGGGGCTGCCACTGGAGTTGCCCGGAGTTGTGGCAGAGACGGAAAACGGAATGCCCGGGCGCAGCCACCGGACAATGCTGGCTCCGATCGTGTCAAGTACCCGTGCCCTGTCGGTCGTCACGAAATACTGGATGAAAAAATACGACAGAAAGCCGGACTTTCTCGTGGCAGAGGGACCGTTGGCAGGAGGACATCTGGGATTTAAGCGGGAAGAACTGGATGCTTACACACCGGAGAACTATGAGAGAGAACTTACGGCAATGATCCGGCAGGCAGCAGAACTGGAAATTCCACTGATTGCAGCAGGCGGTATTTATGACCGGAGGGATCTGGAGCATTGCCTGTACCTCGGGGCTGCAGGGGTACAGATGGGAACCCGTTTCGTGACCACAGAGGAATGTGATGCGGCGGAGGCGTACAAGCAGGAGTATCTCCGGGCGCAGAAAGAAGATATTGTCATTGTGAAAAGCCCGGTGGGAATGCCCGGCAGAGCCATACAGAATGCTTTTCTGGAAAAGGTGGCGGCCGGGGAACGGTTTATGACCGGATGCAGACATTGCATTAAGACCTGCGATCCGAAGACAGCACCGTATTGCATCACC
>QWCY01004798.1_pt1 | contig 16343 bp, 17 predicted proteins | sample 1972631 | NCBI WGS metagenome assembly QWCY01 (sample SAMN09866696, study PRJNA288562) | Human gut metagenome isolate pre1_stool, whole genome shotgun sequencing... | isolation source: gut | host: Homo sapiens | place: USA: California
ATGGTGTGCATAGAAAAACGACCGTACACTTTATACGGTCGTTTAGCAACACTTCATTTTAGATATTTAACCTGTCTACTTGACAGGGGGCATATCATTCCTCACCTGCTTTTTTGTTTCTGTCTCTACGCTGATATGCTCTTACCAGTATACAACTGATAATATCTGCCCTTCTCTTCCATGAGCTGGTCGTGTGTTCCACGCTCGATAATTCTTCCCTGTTCCATAACCATAATACAGTCTGCATTGCGGACTGTAGAAAGTCTGTGTGCAATAACAAATGATGTTCTTCCTGACATAAGCGCATCCATACCCTTCTGGACAAGACGCTCTGTTCTTGTATCAATAGATGAAGTAGCTTCATCAAGAATAAGTACAGGAGGGTCTGCTACCGCTGCTCTTGCAATTGCAAGAAGCTGTCTCTGTCCCTGGCTTAAATTAGCACCTCCGCCATGAAGCACAGTATTATAGCCATCCGGAAGTCTCTTGATGAATCCATCAGCATTGGCAAGTCTTGCTGCTGCGATGCATTCCTCATCACTCGCCTCAAGCCTTCCGTATCTGATATTATCCATGATTGTACCCGTAAAGAGGTTAGTATCCTGAAGAACGATACCAAGGCTTCGTCTTAAATCATTTTTCTTAATATTGTTGATGTTAATTCCATCATATCTGATCTTACCATCCTGAATATCATAGAACCTGTTGATAAGATTAGTGATTGTAGTTTTTCCTGCTCCGGTACTTCCGACAAATGCAATCTTCTGTCCCGGTGTAGCATACATTTTAATATCGTGAAGTACCATTTTGTCCGGATTATAGCCAAAGTCAACTCCGTCAAATGTTACATCACCAGCAAGTCTTGTGTACTCTGCACTACTGCCGTCCTTTGCCGGCTTCTTCCATGCCCACATCTCAGTATTTTCTTCTGTCTCGATAAGCTCATTGTTCTTGTTGTATCTTACATTTACAAGCTCAACGAAACCTTCGTCAACCTCCGGCTTCTCATCACATAACTCAAATACTCTTCCGGCACCAGCCATCGCCATAACGATACTGCTCACCTGCTGGCTTATCTGTGTTACAGGCTGTGTAAAGCTCTTGTTAAGACTTAAGAAAGCAACAAGTGTACCAATTGTAAGTCCTGAAAAATCACTCAGAGCAAGAATACCACCAACTATTGCACATAATACATAGCTGATATTACCTATATTACCATTAACAGGCATTGTGATATTAGCAACCTTGTTAGCGTTATTGGCACTCTCACGAAGCCTGTTGTTAATCTCCTTAAACTGCTCAATACTTTTATCCTCGTGGCAGAACACCTTGACAACCTTCTGTCCTTCCATCATTTCCTCGATATAAGCGTTAACCTTACCGATATCCTTCTGCTGCTCAACGAAATATTTTCCGGAAAGTGCACTCAGCTTAGAAGTTACATAAAGCATAATAACAACCATCACAACCGATACGATTGTAAGCGGAATATCAAGCACAATCATACTTACAAATGTAGATACAAGTGTAATGCATGAATTGATGACCTGAGGTATACTCTGACTTATAAGCTGTCTTAATGTGTCGATATCGTTAGTATATACTGACATGATATCGCCGTGTGCATGAGTATCAAAATACTTAATAGGAAGTGACTCCATATTAGTAAACAGCTCTAATCTCAACTTCTTTAAAGTTCCCTGACCAACATTTACCATAATTCTGTTGTAGCAATATGAACATAATACACCGACCATAAGAACTGCAGCGAGCTTGATAAGTGCGCCTGCAAGCGGTGCATAATCATGTACTGCTGACTGTGTCAGCGGAATAATATAACTGTCAATAAGCTTCTGGATAAACAGCGTTGCTATCAGTGTTGTAAGTGCTGAAACAAGAATGCACACAAGCACTGCTATACACGAAAACTTGTAATTCTTTAAAATATATCCAAGCAGCCTCTTCATAAGAGAAAGTGGATTTTCTTTATTCTTCTTATTCTTCATATCAATATTCTTATCCATATGCTGCCTCCTATTCTCCTGCCTCGTCAAAATCACCGCCGCCCTGTGTCTGGACCTCGTAGATTTCGCGGTAAACCTTATTGTTCTCAACAAGATTTTCATGAGTATCAAAACCACTCACACAGCCATTCTCAAGCACCAATATTCTGTCTGCGTCCTGAATACTTGAAATTCTCTGTGATACGATAATCTTGGTAGTTCCTGGTATCTTTGTTGCAAATGCTTTCTTAATCTTAGCGTCTGTGGCTGTATCAACAGCACTTGTTGAATCATCAAGAATAAGAACCTTCGGGTGCTTAAGCAGTGCTCTTGCGATACAAAGTCTCTGTCTCTGACCACCAGAAACATTGCTTCCCCCCTGCTCAATCCATGTATTGTATTTATCAGGCATTCTCTCAATGAATTCATCTGCACAGGCCTGACGGCAGGCTTCTATGCAATCCTCCTCAGACGCATTTTCATCGCCCCATCTCAAATTATCAAGAATAGTTCCTGAGAAAAGCACATTTTTCTGAAGAACAACTGAAACCTCATTACGAAGAGTTTCAAGATCGTAGTCTCTTACATCAATTCCGCCTACGCATACAGATCCATCCTTAACATCGTACAGTCGGCTTATCAGATTAACGAAGCTTGACTTACCGCAGCCCGTTCCGCCTATAATACCGATTGTTTCGCCCGCATTTATATGGATATCTATGTCTTCAAGGGCATCCTTGTCGCTGTCTTTCTTGTATGTGAAGTTCACATGGTTGAAATCAATTCTTCCATCAGGTACTTCCATAACCGGATTCTCCGGATTAGTAATATCAGCCTTCTCATTAAGAACCTCAGCAATTCGTCTTGCACTCGCTGTACTCATCGAAACCATAACAAATATCATAGAAAGCATCATAAGTGACATCATCATGCTCATTACATAGCAAAACATTGATGTCAGGTTACCCGTTGTCATAGTTCCATCAGTAATAAAATGTGCTGCAAACCATGAAAGTGCAATAATACTTCCGTATATAACAAACATCATAATAGGATTGTTGAATGCAAGCCATGATTCCGCCTTAACAAATATTTTGTAAAGATTCCCGGCAGCCTTACTGAATTTCTTATTCTCATGGTCTTCTCTTACAAATGCTTTGACAACTCTGATTCCTGTGACATTCTCCTGAACACTCGCATTTAAATCATCATATTTAGCAAAACCTTCTGTGAATATTGGAGTAACCTTATATATAATAAAGAAAAGTACAAATCCAAGAAGAATAAGCGCACCTAAGAATATAAAACTTAATGTAGGATTGATAATAAAACACATAACCATACTGCATATCATCATAAGTGGTGCTCTTACCGCAATTCTAAGAATCATCTGATATGCATTCTGCACATTTGTAACATCAGTAGTCATACGGGTAATAAGACCTGCTGTACTGTATTTGTCTATATTAGAGAATGCGAAATTCTGGATATTCGAATAGATTCCCTCTCTTAAATTACATGCAAAGCCGGTAGAGGCCAAAGCCGAATATTTTCCCGCCTGAATTCCAGCAAATAGACTTATAAATGCAAGCACAAGCATAAGTCCACCGTACATCAACACCTTGCTCATGTCTCCCGCCTGAATACCCTTATCGATAATACTTGCCGTAACAAACGGAATAAGTATTTCCATAAGCACTTCAACAATTATATATATTGGCGTTTTTATCGAAACTTTTTTATACTCACCAATATATGCTGATAAAGTTTTTAACATTTCTTACACTTCCTTTCACAGTTATTCACATCATCGTATACTTTTTGTAACAGACGGTGTAATTCTTCTTTTTCATCAGCAGAAAGCGATGAAAGAAACCATTTTTCTTTGTCATGCATTGCCTTACCTGCATGAACGCACATGGTTCTACCCTTGTCTGTTATTCTCACATGCTTGACTCTTTTATCCGAAGGGTCATAGAAACTTTCTATCATTCCCTTCTTTTCAAGCCTCGCTGCTGTTCCCGCTATTGTCGCCTGGGCTACACCAAAGTGCTTCTCAAGCTCCTTAAGCGTAATACATTCATCTTTAGTTTCATTAATTATCATAAGCATCTTAACCTGTGAAGATGTCATGTCATCTGCTCTTAACTCCTCATTGGAACATCTTCCAAGAATATCATTAAGACGCTTTATAAGCTCTCCACAATGAAGTGACTCTCGCTGCATATCTGCTCCCTTCGTAACAAAACGGCATCCGAACCTGCCATTCTTTTAATAAAATTCTTAAGTAGCTTTGCTATATTACAAAAATGACAGCACGCTGTCAATAGCGTGCTGTCATTTTTATTTTTATTTAATATTTAATGTTATCTGTAATAAGCAGGCTTCAGATGAACCGGCACCCCATCTGAATACTCCGCAATATTAGTTCCCTGAATAAGTGGTCTTACATACTTAATATACTCATCAGAAATATCTGTTCCATCTGCGGTTATCCACTCTGCTGGGAACTTCTTTTCCTTATTGCATATATCGTTCACATCTGCAAGTCCGTAATTAATCTCATATCCGTTAGTATCATCTCTTACAAATGTAATCATTTTTCCAGTTTCACCGTCAAGAGCTGCTACAACCGCTGCCTTTCCTGCTTTTTCGGCTTCATCAATATCTGTTGCTGAAGCAAGAAGTGATGAGCATCTCTGTGGAAGATTAAGCTCAATACTTCTGCATTTGATTCCAAATTCTGCTTTAACATAATTTTCAAGATACTTTCCACAGCCTGTAAGCATCTTATGTCCAAAACCATCAACCGATGCTGCATCTGCATATTCACATATGAATCTGCCGTCTTTGTCCGCAATTCCTTCTGATACGCACACAACAACTGCAGTTTCCTGTTCAAGTGCCGCCTTAAGTGACTTCTTGAATTCTTCCATATCAAATGCATGCTCTGGCATATATATAAGATAAGGATTTCTGCTATACTCTGTTCTTGCAAGTACTGATGCCGCTGTAACCCAGCCTGCATGCCTTCCCATAAGTTCAACAATTGTCACAGACGGATGTGCATAACATGTTGCGTCAAGTATAATTTCTTTTAATGTTGAAGCAACATATTTTGCAGTTGAACCATACCCTGGAGTATGATCTGTCATTACAAGATCATTATCAATTGTCTTAGGTACACCTATAAATCTTATGTCCGATTTCTTCAATAATGCCACTCTTGATAATTTTGACACTGTATCCATTGAATCATTGCCACCAATATAGAACACATATCCAATGTTCATCTGTGCAAATGCATCAAACAATTTATCATACACCTTATCCCCTAAATCTTCTGGAAGCATATACCTGCAGCTTCCAAGAAAAGAAGCCGGTGTTATCTTTAATCTATCAATCGGCTCATTATCTGCCACTTCAGAAAGATTAATGAAATTGCCTGCCAGAAATCCCTCAATTCCATGCACCATGCCGTACACAGTGCCAATCTTTTCCCTATTTCTAAGTCCTTCCTCAATCACTCCATATAATGATGAATTAATAACCGCTGTCGGTCCGCCTGACTGACCTACCAGAATATTCTTTAACATACTCATGCCTCCTATACCTTGTTGCTGTTGCTGTTGCTGTTGTTTAGATTGTATCACCTGTCAATTATTGATTGCAACATGATACCTATCGGTAGTCGCATTTTTTATTTTCTTATAGGAACATTTCAGCCATTTTCTATCATTTAAGCTGTCTACACAGCAAAATGTTCCTATAAATTCTGTTTTTGAAGTCATCTTATAGGTCTTTTTCTGCATTTTCACAACATTTTTTTCAAAATACACCTATTTTTCTCAAATTCTACCTATAAAGTTAACTTTTTTTAAATTTTATAGGAAACGGCGGCTAAATCGGCAGACAGAAGATAAAACTCATATAATAATAATGTTCCTTAACAAGTTGACACATTTCCACTAAGCGTATAATATTCAGTTATTCACACATTTAAGGAGTTTAATATGAGATTCGTAATACAGCGTGTTAATCATGCAAATGTTAAGATAGATGGCGAAGTTGTTGGAAATATCGGACATGGTCTTCTGATTCTTTTCGGGGCTGGTCAGGACGATACAGAAGAAATGCTTCCAAAATATGTAGACAAAATATGCAAAATGCGTATTTTTGAGGACGAGAATGGCAAAACTAATCTGTCACTGGCAGATGTCGGGGGCGAGCTGCTTATTGTAAGCCAGTTTACACTTTATGCGGACTGCCGCAAAGGCAACCGCCCAAGCTTTACTAATGCCGGCGCGCCTGATATGGCTAATGCCCTCTATGAAAAATTCGTCGCAATGTGCCGTGAACGTGTTCCTAAAGTTGAAACCGGCAGATTCGGTGCTGATATGAAGGTCAGCCTTGAGAACGACGGACCATTCACAATACTGATAGATAGTGAGGATTTCTGATATGTTTAGAATGTGGTGTAAGCTCTTTGACGACAGAGGGCATCTTATCAAAGACACTGTAATTAAAAATGCGGATTCTGATTTAAACAGAACCCGCAAAATATTCGCTGCTATTCATGACGCATGCTATGAATTCGACCTTGCCGAGCCAATCTGGCTCGATTCCAATGTTTCAGAATTCCAGCGCCACTCGAAAGTACGCTTTACCAAAGACAACTTTGTTGAAGATATCGAATTTGCTTATATGGAAATTGAGGTTATTGAGGAAGATTAGAAATACATTGACTTTTTGCGCGAAGAATATCAACTTTCATCCGCAATATATCAATTTCGTGCGAAGAATATCAATTTAATTTGATATATTGCGTTTTAAAAAACATTCTTCTTTTTAACATCTAATTATAGTGAAAATGCGGACTCCAACCGGAATCCGCATCCATCTCATATATATTTATTACCATACATTAAACAATAACATTTCGCTCTTCCCCAGCCATAAATGCCTTGATATTAAGATATATCTCGTCCATCAGGCGGGTTCTCGCCTCGTATGTCGCCCATGCAACATGAGGGGTAACGATAAGCTTGTTGCTGTCCTTAATTGTAAGAAGAGGATTGTCCTTAGCAACTGGCTCAGTAGTTATTACATCAAGTCCTGCCGCTGCAATCACGCCTTCATTAAGCGCTTTTACAAGGTCTGCGTCATTAACAATCGGGCCACGTCCAAGATTCAGAAGAACTGCGCTGCTCTTCATCTTCTTAAGTGTCTCATAATTAAACAGATTTTCTGTATATTTGTTAAGCGGTGCATGAATTGACACGATGTCCGATTTCTTCAAAAATTCATCAAGCTCATATCTTTCGTATGGCACATCATAGCTGTGACCGCTTGCTGAATAGTATATTACATTACAGCCAAAGTCTGCCGCAATCTTGGCAACGCCTCTTCCTATATTGCCAAGTCCGACAATTCCCCATGTCTTTCCTGCAAGTTCATGGAACACATTTGCAAAATGTGAGAAGCAAGGCCACTCGGCATACTCACCGCTTTTTACGAAGTCATCATAATATCTCATCTTCTCGATAAGATAAAATGCAAGTGCAAATGTGTGCTGTATAACTGACTGTGTTGAATATCCAGCAACATTGGCAACCCTTATTCCATGCGCTTTGGCATATTCTGTATCAATATTGTTGTAGCCTGTAGCTGCCTCTGCCACCATCTTAAGATTAGGCGCAGCTGCCATGCACTCTGCGTTCATGTTAGTTTTATTAATAATAACGACATCAGGATTATGCTCTTTCATTCTTGCAACAGCTTCCTCATAAGAACTTAAGCTGTATGTCACAACCTCGCCAAGCCTGTTAAACTGCTCAAGCGAAATATCATCCCCGTATGTCATAGTTTCCAACATAAGTATCTTCATAATAATCCTCCGTTTCTGCACATTTTTGCATAATTATCGTACATTTTTAATAATTTCCCTGTACTGTTTATTTAGTTTCACAAGTTCCCTGTCTACATTTTTTAGTAAAAAAAGTCGTCCTGCACTTTTCATTTTCTTAAATGGTTTTACAGTCAGCCTGCTATGTATATCGACATTTCCGCTGTCATCATCTGCATAATTTCTGATTGCTATTAATACAGTCTGCATACAAACCTCCCAAATGACATTGAATACTACCGCATTATACATCTTAATTAAAGCAGATATTGTCGAACCACCGTCTGATTAAATATTTGCAACAAGTTCCTTCATAACCTTGACATTGTTAGCAATTGCGAGCTTTTCAAATGCCGGGTAATCCATTGTTGCACTGTCATCAGCCTTATCTGATATGGTTCTTAATATTACAAATGGAACTTTATTAAGGTAAGAAACCTGTGCTATCGCTGCTCCCTCCATCTCTGTACAGAAGCCATCGAAATTGCTGCTGATTCTCTCCTTAACAGCCTTGTCTGATATGAACTGGTCGCCGCTTACAACTCTGCCGACATGAACTCCGATTTCCGGAACTGCATTTTTACAAGCCTCGCCAGCAAGTTTAATAAGTCTTTCGTCTGCTGCAAATGAAAGTGTATCCATTCTTGGAATCTGTCCTAAAGGATATCCAAATCCTGTCGCATCCATGTCATGATGAAGAACATCTGATGAAATAACAACATCTGCAATATCAATCTCTGCCTTAAGTGAACCAGCGATTCCTGTATTAATAATGTAGTCTGCTTTGAAGTCATCGACAAGAATCTGTGTGCATGCCGCAGCATTAACCTTACCAATTCCGCTTCTTACAATAACAACATCTTTCCCGGCAAGCTTTCCTGCTTTAAATGTCATGCATGCCTTAGTTTCCTCGCGGGTAATCTCCATTACCTCAACAAGCTGTTCTACTTCTTCGTCCATTGCGCCAATAATGCCTATCATAAATCCTCCTTATATATCCATTTCAAACTGCATACATTATAATTGAACATTTGCAATAAAACAACTTATGCTTTTTCATATCATGTAAAAGTGTTATACTGTTATTAGGTATGTGTACTAACATTGTGAGAAATTGACAGATTATCGCATAGCACGCTTAGTGCCGGCGACTCCAAAGCACTCTGCGCTAATCTGTCAATTTCTCACAACAATACATATACCGAATAACTAATAATGTAAGAAAGATAAGTAAGGAGATTTTTATGAAATTTAAGACTTCAGGCGTATGTTCACGTGCAATAGATTTTGATGTTGTTGATGGAAAGGTTGTTAATGTGCATTTCACTGGCGGATGTGCTGGCAATACTCAGGGCGTTGCTGCTCTTATCGAGGGCATGGACATTGACGAAGCTATCAAAAGAATGGACGGTATCAAATGTGGCTATAAGGACACATCATGTCCTGACCAGCTTGCTAAAGCCTTAAAGGAATATAAGAAAGATAATGAATAGTGTCGCGCGATTTAAAAGAGTTTATGTCGAGATAACAAGCAGCTGCAACCTGCACTGTTCTTTCTGTCAGGAAACTCTGAGAAAACCACATTTTATGAGTGTGGACGAATTCCGCACAGTGATTGAAAGAATCGGACATTATACTAATTACATTTATCTTCATGTTAAAGGTGAGCCGCTTCTGCATCCACAGCTTGGTGAAATTCTTAAGATATGTCAGGACGCTGATATGACAGTAAATCTTACTACCAATGCCACTCTTATTAAAGAGAAGCTTCCTGTTTTACTGGAGTATCCTGTGCATCAGATTAATGTGTCGCTTCACAGTGCTGACGATAACGACTGCATTGACATGGATTCTTACATTCATAATCTTTTTGAATCCTGCGAAACGCTTCTTGATAAGACTGACACTGAGATTTCACTAAGACTCTGGAATACTAAGAAAGAGCCATTTCTGTTTGGTGAGAAGAACTGCACAATCAAGAGACATCTTTATATAAATGTTCAGTCTCCGTTTGAATGGCCTGATGTGAACAGCACTTATTGCAATGAGCGCGGATTCTGTCAGGGACTCCGCCAGCACATGGCTATTCTGTGTGACGGAACTGTCGTTCCGTGCTGTCTTGACGGTAATGGAGTGATGGCTCTTGGCAATATCCTTGATTCAACACTTGAGGAAATCCTTTCACGCCCACGAAGCGTTGCATTTATGGAGGGATTCAAGAAAAAGACTGCGGTCGAACCGCTCTGTATGCATTGCAGCTTTAAGGAAAGATTTGCTCATAAAATGTAATGATACATTTGAACAAATCGGACATTTTATTATATTTTCAGGAGAATGACCTATGAAAAAAATAGTACTTACCGGTGGTGGTACTGCCGGACATGTAACACCTAATATTGCCCTGCTTCCAAGCCTTAAGGAAGCCGGCTACGAGGTTTTCTATATCGGCTCATATACCGGTATTGAGAAAACTCTTATTGAAGATCTTGGAATTCCTTATTATGGTATTTCATCCGGTAAATTAAGAAGATACAGAAGTCTTAAGAATCTGTCTGATCCATTCCGTGTGCTTCATGGACTTTTTCAGGCTAAGAGACTTATGAAAAAAATCAAACCTGATATCGTATTTTCTAAGGGAGGCTTCGTATCTGTACCTGTTGTTCTTGCCGCCGGAAGCCGTCATATCCCAGTGATTATCCACGAATCCGATATGACACCGGGACTTGCCAACAAGATTGCTATGAGAAAAGCAACTAAAATATGCTGCAATTTCCCAGAAACTCTTAAGTATCTTCCTGAAGGAAAAGCAGTTCTTACAGGTTCTCCTATCAGACAGGAGCTTTTGCTTGGCAATAAAGCAGCCGGACTTGACCTTTGCAATTTCACAACTGACAAACCTATTATTCTTGTTGTCGGCGGAAGTACTGGCGCTGTACATGTAAATGAGGCTGTAAGAAGCATTTTACCTGAGCTTCTTAAGGATTTTCAGGTTGTTCATCTGTGTGGAAAAGGCAAGATGGACGAATCTCTCAATGGAACTCCCGGCTATGTCCAGTTCGAGTACATAAGCGAGCAGATGCGCGACCTTTTCGCAATCAGTTCTATCGTTATCTCGCGTGCAGGTGCCAATGCCATATGCGAACTGCTTGCCCTCAAGAAGCCTAATCTTCTGATTCCGCTTTCTGCTAATGCAAGTCGCGGCGACCAGATTCTTAATGCCAATTCTTTCAAGGAGCATGGTTATTCTATGGTTCTTACGGAGGAGGATATGAATAAGGATACTTTACTTGCCGCAGTCCGCAAGCTTTACGCTGAGAGACACCAGTACATCATTAATATGGAAAAAAGTGAGCAGCAGGATTCTATTGACAAAATTATGAATTTAATTAAAGATAATAGTAAATAATAATCCGGAGGTGATTTTATGGGCGCTGTTAAACATAGCCGTCAGCGTGACGCTATCAAAACATTTCTTATGTCACGCAAAGACCACCCAACTGCCGATGTTGTATACACATTTGTCAAAAATGATTTTCCAAGCATAAGTCTTGGAACAGTTTATAGAAACCTTTCCTTTCTTGTGGAGCATGGCGAAGCCGTTACTGTTCCATGTGAGGACGGTTTCGTTCATTACGATGCCAATACAAAGCCACATCTGCATTTTCAGTGCAGAAGGTGTAAATGTTTAATTGATATCACCAATCCATCTGACAATGAAATCCTTGAAAACCTCGGAGCTAATGTTTCATCACATTTTCCGGGCAAAATCGAGGCTGGTTCAGTCTGCTTCTATGGATTGTGTGAAAAATGTGCTTCGGAAAATTAACGTTTTTACAAGTCATCAAAATAAAAATAGTAATCATTCCTATTTTTATTGACAAGCTGATTTATTTCTGTTATATTCTAGTTACGAACTGATGAAACATTTTCAGAAGTTCCGATAAGTAGATTTCAGGCTCATGCCTGTTATGTTTATAAACGAAAGGAGATTATTATTATGAAGTATGTATGTACAGTATGTGGTTATGTTTATGAAGGAGAATCTCTTCCAGCAGATTTCGTCTGTCCAGTATGTAAGGCACCAGCAAGCAAGTTTGCTGCACAGACAGGAGAAAGAGAATGGGCTGCTGAGCACGTTGTTGGCGTAGCTAAGGGCGTAAGCGAGGATATCGTTGCTGATTTAAGAGCTAACTTTGAAGGTGAATGTTCAGAGGTTGGTATGTACCTTGCTATGGCAAGAGTTGCTCACAGAGAGGGTTATCCAGAAATCGGTCTTTACTATGAGAAGGCTGCCTGGGAAGAAGCTGAGCATGCTGCTAAGTTCGCTGAACTTCTCGGCGAAGTTGTAACAGACAGCACTAAGAAGAATCTTGAGATGAGAGTTGAAGCTGAGAACGGCGCAACAGCAGGTAAGACTGACCTTGCTAAGAGAGCTAAGGCTGCTAACCTTGACGCAATCCATGATACAGTTCATGAGATGGCTCGTGACGAGGCTAGACATGGTAAGGCATTCGAGGGACTTCTTAAGAGATACTTTGGTTAATTGTAACCTTAATAGAATCGCATAATATAAGGATTCAAAGAGGAATAAGTTTTTGGACTTATTCCTCTTTTTAATTGTGGTTTTCTGAATATGTAATTGTCAGAAAACTGTCCTTTTAGAAATTGTCCGAACATAATTGATATTATAATAAATCCCTCGCCTGCCTGACTATATTATTAAGAATCCATATATTATTAAGTGTTTTTCTCATTGTATCATAATTATCTTTATATGCTTCTTTGGTTTAGTGATACATTTATATATCACTAATGATGTTTAATTGTAATATATTTGTCATTTAACTGCCAATCTATAATTAATTAATATTGGGAGGTGATTATCATGGCAAAAGAACCATTAATAATAAAAAAGCGTGGCGAAGATGGAAACAAACTTATATCAGTCAGAATCAAAGAAGACACATTAGAAGCACTCGATAAACTTGCTTCTGAATCTAATTATTCAAGAAATGAACTGATAAATATAATTTTAAAATATGGAATCGATAATATAAAAATCGAATAGTTTGAATCTAGCGCATAAAAATGCCATAAGACAAATACTTTTTCAGTATTTGCCCTATGGCTGTTTTTTAATTATATTTGCGTTTCATAATTGTTGAAACAGAAATTCCTGATACGCCAAGCATTAATAACCATATATAAATATGCATGTTATCACCTGTCTGTGGTGCGCTGTTTCCAGACACATTTTCAGTCGTTTTATCTTCTGTTGTATCTGAAGCTGCAGCTTCTGTCTTATCTTCTGTTGCTGGCTCGTCAGTATTATCATTATCCTTTGGAGTATCTATAACTTCACTATCAAGTACCGGAATAGTCTTTACATCTTTGTTGCCACAGTAAATGCACACTGCTTCCTTCTGACCTTCTGATGTTGATGTAGGCTCTTTAACAACAACATACTCGCCATACTTATGACCTGTTGCTGCTATGCCCTCTGTCTTCTTATCATTACAGTTCTTGCATGTATATGTCTTTACTCCTGCTTCTGTACAGGTTGCCTTCTTTGTAACGACACCTTCATCATATGCGTGGCCTGTTGCTGCTATGCTCTCTGTTTTCTTATCATTGCAGTTCTTGTTGCCGCTTTGGTAACGACACCATCATCATATGCATGGCCTGTTGCCTTGATAACATCAGTTGTAATAACTTCTCCACAATCCTTGCATGTTATTGTCTGTTCTCCATCTTCTGTACAAGTTGCCGGAATTATTGTAAGCTCTGTATTTTTATGTGTACACTCTGTTTTATTAATCAGATTATCAAAGCCTATGTCCTCAAGGAATAATTCGCCCTTCAGGAGCATTAACTGTGCCCCTGTAATCGCACGTCCAAGCATTGAATTACAAAATTCCTGCATATAACTGTTATCCATTACAGATGATGAGCCCATTGTTCTGGTAAATACATATGTAGTCTCATCTAATACATATTCTGATGGTTTAAATGCTGTTGTTGTCGCATTTAAACTCTTCATACTGGAAAAATCCACGTAAGTTAATGTTGGCTGTGATACAACTGATTTTGTTTTCATATTATATGAGAATCGCATTGTAGCTTTAATTCCCATAAAATTTGAATCACCATACTCATATTCAAACAGCAGTACATCAGGATTATTTGTTTTATAATATAATTTCGTTGTTCCTACCTTTCCATCATCAAATGTTTCTGTATCAGATATGGTGTATGTAGAACTTGAATATGTTCCGTTACTCTTTATATAGTCCCTTATTTTTTGCGGCGCACCATCATCACTTGCTACTGCTGAAAGTGAGAAATTCTGCAGAACAAAGACTGATGAAATCAATACTATTGTACATATAGCCAAAATTGTCTTTAACTTTTTCATACTGCCTCCTGTTTTACGCTTTGTCAAATATTATCATGCCACCAGTCATCACCTGATTCACGCACAATAATACAAGCTTAATAAATGTATTTACATGTGCCAGTTTTTCTTATCTCCCATCATCCCCCTCTTTTGTATTACACATGTATATCATCTTATATATGTGATTGTATTATAAAGAGTACTTATTTGTCAACTTAAATAAATAATAAAGTTTATTTCTGTCGCCCTTTTCCTTGAATTCGACAATCTTAAATAGTATAATTTTGTTATGATTTATTGTGTAATTAAATATTTGTAGAGAAGGAGATATGGATTATGGTTTCATGGAACAATTTAGACACACTTTCATCTTACAAGGAGTTAGCAGATGTTAAGCCAGCCTGTCTTACAGAAGTTATGTCTGGTGATAATGGTGCAGAACGCGTTAAGAATTACAGCATACCTATGGCTGCCGGCCTTTCATATAACTATGCATCTAAGCAGGTTGATGAAAATGTACTTGCTGCACTTGAAAAGCTTGCTGATGAGGCTCAGCTTGCAGACAAGTTTAAGGCTTTATATAACGGAGAAGTTGTTAACACTGGTGAGAAGAGACTTGTTCTCCATCACATGACAAGAGGACAGTTAGGTGACGCTGTTGAAGCTGATGGCGTTGATAAGAGAACATTTTACAAGACACAGCAGGAAAGAATTGCAGAATTTGCTAACAAGGTGCATAACGGTGAGATTACCAATGCAGCCGGCGAGAAGTTCACAACTGTTGTTCAGATTGGTATCGGTGGAAGCGACCTCGGTCCTCGTGCAATGTACATAGCACTTGAGAACTGGGCTAAGAAGAACAATGCATTTAAGATGGAAGCTAAGTTCATAAGCAATGTTGATCCTGATGACGCAGCCGCAGTGCTTGCTTCTACTGATGTTGCACATTCTATATTCGTACTTGTTTCCAAGTCAGGTACAACACTTGAGACTCTTACTAACGAATCATTTGTTAAGGACGCATTAAAGAAGGCAGGACTTGATCCTTCTAAGCATATGATTGCCGTAACAAGCGAGACTTCACCACTTGCCAAGAGTGATGATTATTTAGACGCATTTTTCATGGATGATTATATCGGAGGTCGTTTCTCTTCTACTTCATCAGTTGGCGGTGCAGTATTATCACTTGCTTTCGGACCTGAAGTATTTGCAGAATTCCTTGATGGTGCTGCAGAGGAGGACAAGTTATCAGCTAATCCTGATATGCACAAGAACCCTGAGATGTTAGATGCCCTTATTGGTGTATACGAAAGAAATGTATTAGGTTATCCTTGTACAGCCGTTCTTCCATATTCACAGGCTTTAAGCCGTTTCCCTGCTCATCTTCAGCAGCTTGATATGGAATCTAATGGTAAGTCAGTAAACAGATTTGGTGAGCCTGTTACTTATCCTACAGGACCAGTTATCTTTGGTGAACCGGGAACTAACGGACAGCATTCATTCTATCAGCTTCTTCATCAGGGAACTGACATTGTGCCATTACAGTTCATCGGATTTAAGAACAACCAGTTAGAAACAGATGTTACAATTCAGGACAGCACAAGCCAGCAGAAGCTTTGTGCAAATGTTGCTGCTCAGATTGTCGCATTTGCATGTGGAAAGTCAGATGAGAACCTTAACAAGAACTTCAAGGGCGGCAGACCTTCAAGCATCATTATCGGAGACAAGCTTAATCCTAAGACTCTCGGTGCTTTACTTGCTCACTTCGAGAACAAGATTATGTTCCAGGGCTTCGTATGGAACATCAACAGCTTTGACCAGGAAGGTGTACAGCTCGGTAAAGTACTTGCAAAGAAAGTACTCGCCCATGATACAGACGGTGCTTTAAAGGTATATAGTGATTTACTTAATATCTAATGAAAAAAGGCAGGGACTTGAAATTTGATATGATACCTCTTAAGTAGACATGGTAAATAACCAAAATCTATTTAAGGGGTATTTTTATGTCCAGAAAATCTAAGTATTCTATAGAACAGCG
>QWCY01003898.1_pt1 | contig 16269 bp, 10 predicted proteins | sample 1972631 | NCBI WGS metagenome assembly QWCY01 (sample SAMN09866696, study PRJNA288562) | Human gut metagenome isolate pre1_stool, whole genome shotgun sequencing... | isolation source: gut | host: Homo sapiens | place: USA: California
AAGCACCGAATACGGAAGCTTTGCCTGGAAGAATCCGGCCCAGACGGCACAGGCGGGCACCCATAGCTACGAGGTGGTATTTACACCGAATGAATGGGCCTCCGCTCGTTATGAGATCGCAGCGATGACCGGTATGGCAGAAGTGACAGCAACGGAAGAAAAGCCGGGCGAAACGGAAAAGCCGGGCGAAACGGAAAAGCCGGGCGAAACGGAAAAGCCGGGTGAAACAGGCAAGCCGGGAGGATCAGGCAAACCGAACGAATCGAACAGAACAGATGATTCCGATGATTCGGATGAGCCGGAAAGACCGAGCCGCCAAAACCCGTCCTCCGGACAGGATAAAACCTCCGGAAACGGTGTAGTCAGCCAGGATTCGGTCAAAGGAACGATCGACAGTGCGGCAGGAATTATCACAGGAGAAACAAACAGCTTTGTCAATGACGGAAAGAGCCATTGGATGCTGGATGAGCATGGCTGGTGGTTACGCTTTGCAGATAATACCTATCCTAAGGGAAGCGTGCGTGATTCCGGTGGTGTTTCGCATCGCTGGGAGCATATCAACGGAACATGGTGGGCCTTTGATGAAACGGGTTATGCCAAGACAGGCTGGTTAAGAGATGAGGATTACGGCGGCTGGTTCTATATGGATCTGGAACGCGGCATGCAGACCGGCTGGGTGCTTCTCGATGGAGCATGGTACTATTTTAACCCGAATTCCGATGGAAAGAGAGGAATTATGTACGCCGGACAAAGGACACCGGACGGATACTATGTAGATAAAAACGGTGTCTGGGACGGAAGAAACAAGCAGTAAAACGAGTTTCAAGCCGAACCTCCGTGGGACTTGGTGCGTGTACTAACTATAGAATAATCCGGAAGGGATCTGCAGGCTTTGGGGATCCTTCCGGATTTCTATTTTATTTACTTATTTCTATTTACTTATTTTTCGCGGGAAAAAATCCGCTAAAATTAAGCTTGTCAAGCGTTTCGGTGAACGCTATAATAAAAAAGCATTAATCGGCATCGGAAACAGGACTAAATTGTTCTTGCTGTCATTGCTGCGTGTCAGGCGAAAGCCTGTGAGTTGAAAAATATTGTTATATATTTATAAAAAGGCAATTGAATTGAAATGATTCGATTGCTTTTTTATATTTAGTTAGTAGCCTTATTCTGTAATGAATTTATATTATTATAAATTTATAAAATGCATTGACTTTTTGAGATAAAGGGACTATGATGAAATTACAGTAAATAAGAAGCAGATAAACGGAGAGAGGCAAAATGAAAAGTGCGAAGATCAAGCTTTCTGAGCAGCAGAATCAGCAGCAGAATCAGCAGCAGAATCAGTTGCGGGATCAAAATCCGGCTTATCAAAAACTGGCACATGTGGATCATAAATCCCAAAGATGCCAGTCCATGCAGGAGCATTCGGGGAATGTGGCTTGCTTTTCCTCCCGGATATGTGAGCTTCCGGAGCTGAAAAGTATTGTAGAGCTGGCAGGATTCCTTCACGATGCGGGAAAGCTCGGTACGGAAAATCAGGCGGATTTTAGAAATATCCTTGCGCGAGGGGACGAGGCTCATCAGTATGGATTGGATCATTCCACCGCCGGAGGAAGGATTGCGTTAGAACTATTAAGGGGAAACCCGGCTTCGGAATTTATCAGCACGTTGATCTACTTCCATCATGGGCTGGAGGATTGTATTAATTTAGAAAATGGCCAGATGCTGCAGGAACGGCGTTTGAAAAAAGAGATCGAGTATTCCCGTATCAAAGAAAGTTTTTTTAAGCTTTATGACAGAGAACTGTTAGAGAAGATCGGAGAGCAGGCAGATCAGTCATACCGGATCATGCTTCAAAAGATAGGGGATTTTGTTAAGAATTGTGATTCCAAAGGAAAAAAATACGGGAGCAGATATTTTTATCTGGGAATGTATCTGAGGGTCGCATTATCGCTGCTGATCGATGGGGATTGGACAGATACGGGCTGCTTTTTTCAGGATATCCCTATTGAGAAAAGATTTTCGCAGGAAGAAACGCAGAGAATATGGAAGGAATGTATCTGCAATTTTGAGCAGTATATGGAAAATGAAGTTCGGAAAAATCCGGATCAGGGAAATCAGCTCAATGATGTTCGGCAGGAGATATCGGATTCCTGCAGAGCGGCTGCAGAATCAGAGGAAAAACGATATCGTTTGACCGTACCGACTGCTGCCGGAAAAACCTTGAGCAGTCTTCGTTTTGCTCTATATCATGCCGAAAAACAGAAGAAGCAGGGGATTATTTATATAGCGCCCTATAATTCCATACTGGAACAGAATGCGGAAGAAATAAGAAGTGCGGTAGGAATGCCCTCGGTTGTTTTGGAGCATCATTGCAACGTGATCTGCGAGGATGGTGAGGAAGAACGATATCGCGATCTCACGGAAACATGGGACACACCGATCATCGTAACAACAGCAGTACAGATCCTGAATACATTGTTTTCCGATCGCAAGTCCTGCATTCGCAGAATGCATAATTTATGCAATAGTATTATCATATTTGATGAGGTGCAGGCATTTCCGGTAAAATGTACGGAGCTTTTTAATCTGGCGGTAAATTTCCTTACGCAGTTTGGCGGTTCAACGGTTGTATTATGTTCTGCGACACAGCCGACGCTGGCTCCTCTTAAGGAGAATAATATATGTGAATGCAGGGAAATGTCAAGGGAAACTGAAAAATATGCAGAGGTTTTTAAACGGGCAGAGATCATCAATGAAACAAAACGTTATCCGGGCGGGATGAAAACCGAAGATCTGAAGGAGTTTATACTTGAGAAAACCGAAGAATACCAGAGTACCTTAGCGATCGTAAATACTACCGCATGTGCATTTCAGGTATTCCAAAGGCTGGAGGAGAGCTGTTCGGATGAATATGAGATCTTTCATCTCAGCAATAATATGTGTTCGCAGCACAAGCTGGATACGCTGAAGGAAATAAAGCTTGCATTGAAAAAAAGAGAAAAAAAGATCATTTGTGTCAGTACACAGGTGGTGGAAGCGGGTGTTAATTTTTCCTTTGGCTGTGTGATCCGGTCAAAGGCGGGATTAGATAACGTAATTCAGGCTGCCGGAAGATGCAATCGTCATAAGGAGCTTGGAAAAATGGGAGCGGTCTATATTGTTCAGATGTCTGATGATGCGGAGCATCTGGAGCACTTGCGGGAAATCAGAGATGCACAGGCAGCCCTGCAGAAGGTCTTACATAGTTTTGATCTTGATGAGGGCGCCCTCGATTCGGAGGCGGCCATAAAATTCTATTATTCTGCTTATTACTCACAATTACGAGAGCTGGAAACGAAATATCCGGTCGAGGTGAGCGGAGTGACGATGACCTTGACCGATCTGCTCGGGAAAAATCAGACAGGACAAAACCAATATTATCGGAAATATGAAAGAAAGATCCATACAAAGCTTCCACAGGCATTTTTAACAGCCGGACGTGAGTTTGAGGTCATCACCGATACCCACAAAATCAGTGTCGTAGTTCCCTATGGAAATGAACCGAAGCGGCTGCTTGAGGAGCTGTCTCAGACACAGGAGGAAGCAGAAAAGAAAAAGATATTGAGAAAATTACAGAGATATACCGTTGGCATCTCAGAAAACAGGAAAAATAAACTGGGGAATGCCATATACGAAAATGAGGAAGGGATTCTGGTATTATGTGATGGATATTATGACAAGAAAGCGGGTGTTGTGGATGAGCCTGAAATGGAATTTTGTGGAATTTAAAGGAGGTGAGAGCGGTGAAAAAATACAGAAATACAATCGAATTTGAAGTATATGGTCCGTATGCGCTTTTTTCAGATCCTGTACTTCGTGTCGGCGGCGAGAAAACCAGTTATCATATCCCAACGTATGAGGCGTTGCGGGGGATCGTGGAAAGCATTTTCTGGAAGCCAACGATCTTATGGATCATTGATGCCGTCAGAGTGATGAATCCGATCCAGACAGAAACAAAAGGGATCCGTCCGATCGCATATAATGGTGGCAATGAGCTTGCATATTATACCTACTTAAAAGATGTACGATATCAGGTGCGGGCACATTTCGAGATGAATTATAATCATCCGGAGCTGGCGGAGGACAGAAATGAGAACAAGTACCACAATATGGCGAAGCGAATGGTAAATCGAGGCGGGCGCAGGGATATTTTCCTTGGAACAAGGGAGTGTCAGGCTTTCGAGGAGCCGTGTGTATTTGGTGAGGGAGAGAGCTATTATGATACCATGACCGGAGAAGTGGATTATGGTTTCATGTATCATGGGATCACCTACGCAGAGGAAGCGGTCTTAGACGAAGATAAAGGAAAGATGACGGTACGCTTCTGGAAACCGGTAATGAAGAAAGGCGGGATCATTGAATTTTTAAGACCCGAGGAGTGTACCCAGAAAAGACACATCAGGGAAATGCAGCGCAAGGTCTTCGGAAAAGGCAATTTTACCGGACTAGAAGAATTTGCCGGTGAGGAGGTGGAGGAGTGAGCTGGGTAAATGAACTGATCGATCTGTATGAAATAAACAGTGATAAAGTAGGGATCATTGAATATCGGGGAGATATGCCTTATGTTCTTCTGCCACCGTTCCATACGACAGTAACCGCACAGATCGAGGTAACCATCGACCGGAATGGAAACTTTAAGGAGGCAAAGCTTGTAAGTCCGGAGGACAAGCTGACTGTGATACCGGTCACAGAAAAATCCGGAAGCCGTACAGCGGGAAAGGAGCCCCATCCTTTGTGCGATAATCTGAGGTATCTTGCGGGAGATTACACGAAGTATTATAAGGATGACGGGGTCTGTTACCAATTATATATTTCCCAGCTGAAGGAATGGGCGGAATCAGAATTCAGCCATGAGAAGGTTTTGGCCGTTTATCAGTACCTGAAAAAGAACAGCCTGATCCGGGATCTTTCGGATCAGAAGATCATCAAGCTGAATGAACAGGGAAAGATCGATGATAAGGAAAAGCTTCAGGGGATCGAGCAGGCAAAGGCATTTGTACGTTTTATTATCCGGCCGGAAAGCTCAGGCGTGTTTGAAACGTGCCCGGATGAGTGCTGGAAAGACAGAAGCTTGCAGGAGCGTTATATAAGCTATGTTCGTTCAAGGGAAAAAGAACAGGGACTTTGTTATCTTACCGGAAATACAGAGGCTATTTCATATCTCCACTCAAGAAAGATCCGCAATGAAGGGGATGGCGCAAAGCTGATCTCTGCAAATGACAGCCAAAATTTTACTTATCGGGGACGCTTTGTCAGTAAAGAGGAAGCCTTTGCAGTAGGAAATGAAACATCCCAGAAGATACATAATGCCCTGAAGTGGATTATCCGTAAGCAGGGAACCTTTTTCGATACGCTGGTCATCGTAACATGGGAATCCAATCGATCAAGCATGCCGAGATGGAATGCGGATACGGAAGATATCGCATCTGAGTATGACGAAGAACAGGATGACTGGGATGACGAGGAAAATGATGAGAGTGCAGTATCCGATGGGAATGCGATCACCGCAGAAAAATTCTATAAGGCGATCAGGGGATATGGGCAGAAAATCGAGAATACGTCATCGATGATCCTGCTCAGCTTTGATGCAGCAACTCCGGGAAGATTGTCGATGGTGGAGGAGGTAACTCTGGATTCTGCAAAATATCTGGAGAATATAAAAAAGTGGCATGAAAGCTGTGGCTGGATCCACACGAAATGGAAAGACAAAAAAAGAGTACAGTTTTACGGTATGGTCGGAGTTAAGGATATCGCAGATATTTTATTTGGTATCGAAAGTAAAGGAACACTTACGATCGTGGACGCAAACGGAAAAAGAATGTATGCGGAGGTTGCGAAAAGACTGCTTCCTTGTATCTGGAGCGGACACAGGATTCCTTACGATTATGTGAACCGCGCGGTACAGAAGGCCTCAACGCCGCTGGCCTATAAGGATCGAAATAACTGGGAACGGGTTTTGACTTTGGCCTGTTCGCTGGTAAAAAAATGGAAAAAAGAAAATGAACAGGAGGAATGGACTGTGGCATTAGATAAGGAAGAAACGAACAGAAGTTATTTATACGGACGCTTGCTGGCAGTTGCGGACAGGATCGAATACCGCACGTATGATGAGAAGGATAAGGCGAGAGTGACGAATGCAAAGAGATATATGAGCACTTTTTCGCAGAGACCCTTTGAAACATGGAAAATGATCGAGGAAAATATCCAGCCCTATGTGAATAAACTGGAATTTCCGGAGCGACGTTTTTATGAAAACCTGCTGCATGAGATCAATGGCTTATTCGACGTGGACAGCTTTGGTGATAACAGCAAGCTGGATGGATTATATTTGTTAGGCTTTCATCATCAGGCCTATGAGCTGACATCCAAAAAGACAAAGTTTAATGAAAAAGAGGAGGAATAATGATGAGCGAGTTAAAGGGAAAAATCGATTTTACGTTATTTGTGAGTGTTGACAATGCCAATCCCAATGGTGATCCGTTAAACGGAAACCGTCCGAGGATTAGCATGGATGGCTATGGTGAAATATCAGATGTCTGCATCAAAAGGAAAATAAGAAATCGATTCCAGGATCTCGGGCAGAAAATATTTGTGCAGTCCGATGACCGGGCGGACGATTCCTACAGCAGCTTGAAGGACCGTGCCGATGGATGTGCGGAGCTGAAGGCCCAGATCGCTGACCCAAAGAAAGCCAATCGTGATGTCTGTGCAGCAATCGCCTGCAAGGAATGGCTGGACGTAAGAGCTTTTGGACAGGTGTTTGCATTTAAAGGGATTCCTGTGTCCTTTGGAGTAAGGGGCCCTGTTTCCATTCATCAGGCAATCAGCCTTTCCCCAATCGACATTATCAGCATGCAGATCACAAAGAGCGTGAACAGTGAATCCGGAAAAGAGAGTAAGGCTTCCGATACTATGGGTACAAAACACAGAGTGGGTTTTGCAGTATATAAAGTGATGGGAAGCGTCAATGTTCAGCTTGCGGAAAAGACGGGATTCAGTCAGGAGGATGCAGAAGTGCTGAAGGAGGCGTTAAAAACCTTATTTGAAAACGACGCTTCTTCTGCGAGACCGGAAGGAAGTGTGGAGGTCTGCAGGATGTACTGGTGGCAGCATGATGCTAAGACACCGGAGATCTCCAGTGGCAGGATTCAGAGAGGTTTTGATATTAAGGCCAAAAAGGAACGTCCGAAAGAGTTTTCAGATTATGAGATCACATGGCATGTAGACGGATGTAAAGAACCGGAGGTATTTTAGCTTTGTTTCAGGAGGAGGATTTCCTCCAGCTATCCGGAATCCAGCACTTTGAGTTCTGCAGAAGACAGTGGGCACTGAGAAATATAAGCCGTTCTTTTATGTCCGGGAACAGAAGATTTCTTGCAAGAGTTACGGGTGAAGTCAAGGGAAATGTAACACTGTTTCTGGCACGAGTATGGAAAACGAAGCAGTCATTATGACAGAGGAAGGAAGCAAACGTTTGCGTCAGGTGGCGAAGAAATGCCCTAACTATGGGCAGAGAGTGCAGAAGTCTATATTTAAATGTCAGATGGACGCAGCAAAATGCAGACAGGTGAAAAACATACTTGAAAATCTCATTGATAAAGACGTAGACAGTCTGAGATTCTATTATCTGGGTGAGAAATACAAAAATAAAGTAGAACATATTGGCGCTAAGCCGGGATTTGATGTTACGGAAACGCTGCTATTATAGTGCGAGAAGTATGTATACAGAAAAACCTCGGGACATTCGCACCGAAAAAAAGGGAAATCTTAGCCCAAAGGTCATGGAAATCCTGAAGGTGCGAGGGAAACTTAGTAGAAATATGTGAAATAAGTACAAAATACAATTTTGGTCGGACAATATTTTTGGCTGAAATTGCCGTCAGCCCCCTTGTGGGGCTGTGAGTTGAAATAATGTATGGCAGACCTATGGCAACTTCAATTGGGTCAGCCCCCTTGTGGGGCTGTGAGTTGAAATATGTTAGTCGATGTCATTGTAATCTTTTGTTAATTGTCAGCCCCCTTGTGGGGCTGTGAGTTGAAATCGCCATGTGGGAATAAACCTAACGAAAGAGCAGTAGTCAGCCCCCTTGTGGGGCTGTGAGTTGAAATATAATCAACCCGGTATTTCCGGGATCTCTTGTCCGTCAGCCCCCTTGTGGGGCTGTGAGTTGAAATACCGATGTAGCGCAGATCACGGGAGAGCTTGACTGTCAGCCCCCTTGTGGGGCTGTGAGTTGAAATAAGATTTGGAGGAGTGAAGGATGAATAGGATTACGTCAGCCCCCTTGTGGGGCTGTGAGTTGAAATCAGGAATATACCGGCACAGACTGCATGCTTTTTGTCAGCCCCCTTGTGGGGCTGTGAGTTGAAATATCAGATAACTTTCTCATGGCGACACAGATGGCGGTCAGCCCCCTTGTGGGGCTGTGAGTTGAAATTGCTGTGCCATGACATTTAGTGCCGCCTGTGGGTGTCAGCCCCCTTGTGGGGCTGTGAGTTGAAATAACCGACAGAAAACACATCCTCGCCAGCGTTACTGTCAGCCCCCTTGTGGGGCTGTGAGTTTAAATACCGATGCGGGAACGTATCTGGTGTATGTGAAAGCGGTCAGCCCCCTTGCGGGGCTGTGAGTTGAAATGTAAGGATTGCCGCCTTAAAACCGGCACAGGAGGGTCAGCCCCCTTGCGGGGCTGTGAGTTGAAATGTTCGGATCATTATAATCGGTGGTCAACCTCCTCATGAGGCTGACAGGATCCCACGTAAAGAATTTTTTACTTGACAGTTCCCGTGTTTTTCATGTATGATAAAAATAGTGTGAAGAGACATTTATCGTTTTCATGCAAATGTATGTAATGACCACTCCCGCAGAACAGACTACGGAAGTTAAGCCCATCGGACAGGCGGGTCAAGCGCCGCGTGGGGTTAAGCCCACATTATTGATTGAGTTAAAAGCTCAAATTTATAAGTTGATTACTTTATAATCAGTGTTTGAAAAACACATCATCTTGTGAATCGGTCAATAAGTGCAGGGACAATATATTTGCGATTGCAGACTTGGAGGAAAAAACGATAAAGGTCAGAGGCAGACGGGAGCGGAGTGACGCGCCCCAGACCCCAATGGAATAGAATCGTTTTGAGCAGATGATGGTTTTGGCGTCATCTGCTTTTTTTATTATTCAGATGATGCGCAATCAATAAAATGCATGAGGAACAAAACCATGGACAGAGAGAGACAAAAGAAAGCCCCGATCTATGAAGCACTCGAGGCATTTAAAAAGAAGAGAGTTGTCCCGTTTGACGTACCGGGACATAAGAGAGGACGCGGAAATCCGGAACTTGTACAGCTGTTAGGAGAAAAATGTGTATCTTTGGACGTAAACTCGATGAAGCCGCTTGACAACCTCTGTCATCCGGTCTCCGTGATCCGTGAGGCGGAAGAGCTTGCGGCGGAGGCATTCGGAGCGGCCAGCGCCTATCTGATGGTAGGTGGAACGACATCGGCGGTCCAGAGCATGATCCTCTCGGTGGTAAAAGCCGGAGATAAGATCATCCTGCCGCGAAACGTACATAAAAGCGTTATCAACGCGCTGGTGCTCTGCGGCGGAATCCCGATCTACGTAAATCCGGAGATGAACCAGAGACTCGGTATTTCACTGGGAATGCAGGTCGAAAAAGTAAAACAGGCCATCGAGGACAATCCGGACGCGGTTGCGGTGTTCGTCAACAACCCGACCTATTACGGCATCTGCTCTGATATAAAAACGATCGTACAGCTTGCCCATGCGAGGGGCATGAAGGTCCTCGCGGACGAGGCCCATGGAACCCACCTGTATTTCGGAAAGAATCTTCCGATCTCCGCAATGGCAGCGGGAGCTGATATGGCGGCGGTATCCATGCACAAGTCCGGCGGAAGCCTGACCCAGAGTTCGCTTCTTCTTTTAAATAAGGGTGTGAACACCGACTATGTGCGCCAGATCATCAACCTGACCCAGACCACAAGCGCCTCCTACCTGCTTCTTTCCAGCCTTGATATCTCAAGACGAAATCTGGCTCTCCGCGGTGAGGAATCCTTCGCGAAGGTCGTTGAGATGGCAGAGTACGCGAGACGGGAGATCAACTCCATCGGTGGTTATTATGCCTACGGAAAAGAACTGGTAAACGGCGACAGTATCTTCGATTACGATGTGACGAAGCTCTCCGTGTATACAAGAGATATCGGACTTGCGGGAATCGAGGTCTATGATCTTCTGCGCGACGAGTATGATATCCAGATTGAATTCGGAGATATCAGCAACATTCTGGCTTACATCTCCATCGGAGATCGTATCCAGGACATCGAGCGCCTTGTTGGTGCTCTGGATGATATCGAGCGTCTCTACAAAAAAGACAGCTCAGGACTGCTCTCTGGCGAGTACATTTCTCCAAAGGTTGTTATGTCCCCGCAGAAAGCGTTCTACTCCGAGAAGGTCTCCGTTCCGGTGGAAGCGTCTTCAGGAAGAGTCTGTGCGGAGTTTGTTATGTGTTATCCGCCGGGAATCCCGATTCTGGCGCCGGGTGAGATGATCACGGACGACGTGGTCCAGTATATCCTGTATGCGAAGAAAAAGGGATGCTCCATGCAGGGAACAGAGGATCCGGCTGTGGATCATCTGATGGTGCTGGCAAACATATAGGCTTTGGCCAATACGATACAAGGAGTCACGAGATATGGAATTCTGGTTTTCAGAACTGCACACCGGAAACGTAAAGCTGTCCATCAAGATCGAAAAGCAGCTGTTTTCCGGGGAGAGTGAATATCAGCGGATCGACGTGTTCGATTCCGAGGAATTTGGAAAATTTATCTCTCTGGACGGGGAGATCGTATTCTCCGAGAAGGACGAGTTTATTTATGACGAGATGGTGACCCATGTGCCGATGGCGGTCCATCCGTGTGTGAAGGACGTACTGATCATCGGCGGCGGCGACGGCGGTGTCGCGAAAGAGCTTTTGCAGTATGACTGCGTGGAACATATCGATGTCGTGGAGACGGATGAGATGTTTGTGGAGGTTTCAAGAAAGTTTTTCCCGGAGGTAGCCTGCGCCTTAGATGATCCGCGTGTCGAAGTTCACTATGATGACGGTCTGAGATTTTTAAGAAACAAGAAGGCAAAATATGACCTCATCATCAACGATTCCACAGACCCCTTCGGCCACACTGAGGGACTGTTCACGAAGGAATTCTACGGTAGCTGCTACAGCGCCTTAAAGGAAGATGGAATCATGGTCTACCAGCACGGAAGCCCATTCTACGATGAGGACGAGCTGGCCTGCCGCAGTATGCACCGAAAGGCATTCCGTTCCTTCCCGATCAGCCGTGTGTATCAGGCGCATATTCCAACCTGTCCGTCCGGATATTGGCTCTTCGGCTTCGCTTCAAAGAAATATCATCCCATCAAGGATTTCAAGCCCCGGGAATGGGATGCATTAAATATCGAAACCTGGTATTACACGACACATCTTCACATGGGAGCGTTCATGCTGCCGAAGTATGTTGAGGATCTTTTAAAAGAGGAGGAAAAATAAACATGAGCAGATTAATGATCATCGGCTGCGGAGGTGTTGCGTCCGTAGCGATCCACAAGTGCTGTCAGAACAGTGATGTATTCACAGAAATCATGATCGCAAGCCGTACCGTATCCAAGTGCGATGCCTTAAAGGAGAAACTTCAGGGAACGACAAAGACGAAGATCACGACCGCGAAAGTGGATGCTGACAACGTGGACGAGCTGGTGGCTTTAATGGAAAGCTACAAGCCGGATGCAGTGTTAAACGTTGCACTCCCGTATCAGGACCTGACGATCATGGATGCATGCTTAAAGGCCGGCGTGAACTATATCGATACCGCAAACTATGAGCCGGAGGACACCGACGATCCGACATGGCGCGCGATCTATGAGAAACGCTGCAAGGAAGAGGGCTTCACCGCATACTTCGATTATTCCTGGCAGTGGGCATATCAGGAGAAATTCAAAGAGGCTGGACTTATGGCACTCTTAGGAACAGGTTTTGACCCGGGCGTTACAAGCGTCTTCTCCGCGTATGCGTTAAAACACTATTTCGATGAGATCCACACCATCGATATCTTAGACTGCAACGGTGGTGACCATGGCTACCCGTTCGCTACAAACTTCAACCCGGAGATCAACCTCCGCGAGGTATCCGCAAACGGCTCCTACTGGGAGAACGGCCACTGGGTAGAGACAAAGCCGATGGAGATCAAGCGCGAGTACAACTTCCCGCAGGTCGGCGAGAAGGATATGTACCTCCTGCACCACGAAGAGATCGAGTCTCTCGCGAAGAATATTCCGGGCGTAAAGCGCATCCGCTTCTTCATGACCTTCGGCCAGAGCTACCTGACCCACATGAAATGCTTAGAGAACGTTGGAATGCTTTCCACTTCCCCGATAAACTTTAACGGACAGGAGATCGTTCCGATCCAGTTCTTAAAGGCGCTTCTTCCGGATCCGGCATCCTTAGGTCCGAGAACCGTCGGAAAGACAAACATCGGCTGTATCTTTACCGGTGTGAAGGACGGAAAAGAGAAGACGATCTATATTTATAACGTATGTGACCATCAGGAGTGTTACAAGGAAGTCGGCTCCCAGGCCATCTCCTACACGACAGGCGTACCGGCTATGATCGGTTCCATGATGGTCGTTGACGGAACCTGGAAGGGCGCAGGCGTATTCAACGTCGAAGAGTTCGATCCGGATCCGTATATGGAAGCGCTGAACAAGTGGGGACTTCCGTGGGTTGTGGATGAGAATCCGGAGATTGTGAAATAAAAATTTGAAAATGAATGACTGTTTGGCATATTCGCGATGAATGCAGGAAAAGCGCGGAATGTGGAACAGTTTCAAGTACAGAAAACACCTCTGGCAGGAATGAGTTGTCAGGGGTGTTGCTGTATTGTGATACGGCAGTAGAAAAATGAACTTCGTTTTCTGGTAGGGCTGAGATGTGTATCAGGAACGAGTCAGTAATTGGAGAACAAGATGAAGATTAATGAATTACCTACTCCATGCTATGTAATTGATGAAAGAAAGCTTCGGAAAAATCTGGAAATCTTAAAGAAAGTAAAGGACGACACCGGCTGCAAGATCCTCCTTGCCCAGAAGGCATTCTCGAACTTCTTTGAGTACCCGCTGATCGGGCAGTATCTGGACGGAACCACAGCCAGCGGTCTTTTCGAGGCAAAGCTTGGATATGAAAAAATGGGAAAAGAAAATCACGTATTCGCTCCGGCCTTCAAGGAATCGGAGATCGGGGAACTCACCGATATCTGCGAACATCTGGTATTCAATTCCTTTTCCCAGCTTGAAAAATACGCGGACTTCTGTAAGGAAAAGGGCGTCAGCATCGGCATCCGCGTAAACCCGGAGTGCTCCACTCAGGGCGACCACGCGATCTACGATCCCTGTGCGCCGGGCTCCAGACTCGGCGTGACCCTGGCCAATTTCCGGGAAGATCTTGTGGAAAAGCTTGACGGGATCCACTTCCATACCCTCTGTGAGCAGAACTCGGATGATCTGGAGACGACTCTGAAGGCGGTGGAGGAAAAATTCGGAAAGTACCTGAGGCTTCCGAATATCAAATGGCTCAACATGGGCGGCGGACACCATATCACGAGAAACGATTACGACATCGACCGTTTAGAACGCTGCATCCGCCATATGCAGGAGACATATGATGTCACTGTCTATGTGGAACCTGGGGAAGCCGTGGCATTAAATGCGGGATATCTCGTGACGGAAGTCATGGACATTGTGGATAACGGGATGAGGACGCTGATCTTAGATGCCTCCGCAGCCTGCCACATGCCGGATGTACTGGAGATGCCATACCGTCCGCCGCTTAAGGATTCCGGAGAAGCCGGTGAGAAGAAATACACCTACCGCCTGTCCTCTATGACCTGCCTTGCGGGTGACGTGATCGGCGACTATTCCTTCGACCACGAGATTCAGATCGGCGATAAACTCTATTTCGAGGACATGGCGATCTACTCCATGGTAAAAAACAACACCTTCAACGGCATGTGCCTGCCGTCCATCGCGCGAATGGATGAGAGCGGGGAGTGCAGTGTGGTGAAAACCTTTGGGTATGAGGAATTTGTGAGAAGACTGGGATAAAATAGAAACATGATTATAGAAAACGGGGCTGCCGCATACCAAAATTGGTGCGGCAGCCCCTTCTCATTATTTGCGTTTCACAACGGCTGTTTTTCCACGAAAAGCAATCCCGATTTTTATGATCGCCCTGACACCTGCATTCCGCAATTCCGTGTCATATTTTTTCGCATCTATCTGTTGGAGTGCGCGATCTGCCAGCGCATCCAGATCCACATGATCATCATTCGTGTGTTTGAATTCAAACAGAAATCCCGGAATTTCTTTTACTAATGGATTCAGTTGAATATCAAATCGGCCAAGCCCCGATTCCCGATTGGAACGAATCTGATACCTGTTTCCAAGGATCGCACATAAGCCAAGCATCATTCCATGATAAAAACTTTCATTTGCCCCATCCATAGAAGAAATACTCTGCAGCATAAAATTCTCCAGCAAAGACTGAAGTTTTTTTGCATTTCCGGAGAATATCGCCTGATTGATAGAAATCGCGACGCTGTTCTGATTCGTCCGATTTAAAATTTCTTTTTCATAAACACAGGCAATCTCTTTATTTGGAATTGCAACATTACACATGAAATTCCCATCATTCTGTGGATAAATTTCTGCAACTTTTAAGTAACCCGCAACAAGAAGAAAACTATAAATCGTGTATGGATTATTCTGGATCTCCGGATAGATCACGCTGGTATCTATATAAGTAGTGATTTTTTCACCGCAGAGCAGTTTATGAAGTCCTTCCGTTATCTCGGGAGTAGCTGTCGCGATAATCTCACCAATGATTTCGTTGCTGCCGGTAGACTGCCAGAATGCCTTTGGGAAGCATTGATCTGTAATGTAATTGATCACAGACCATGGATTAAAGATTTCTGTATTACCAAATCGGTATCCGTCATACCAGCTGCAGATCTCCTGATATTTATCCTCTTTTCCATAGTAGTGCAGAATTTCTTTTACTTCTTCAGTCGTAAATCCGAAATATTCACTGTAACTGTCATCCAAAATTGAATTGGTTTTCAAATTATTCATGCCGCTGAAAATGCTTTCTTTTGCAACACGGAGAATGCCTGTGAGAAAGCCAAAAGCCAGATGTGGATTATCCTTCAGGCCGCCGGAAAAGAAATTACGCATGAAATTCACGATTTCAGGATAAAAATTGCAATGATGTCCCTGCTGGATCGGTGTATCGTATTCATCAATAATGATAATACATTCTTGTCCATAATGCTTGTGCAGCAACAGAGATAAGATTTGTAATCCCATCTGGCAGTCTACTTCATTCGCATTGTCACTGGCAAGGCGATGGTACTGTTCTTTTTCATAGATTCCAAGTGCAGTACTTTCCTCAAGTTCACTGTGCCGTATAAATTCCAGTGAAATCAGCTTACGGATTTTCTGAAATGTCTCCTGCCATGTCAGACATTTTACATCCTTAAATGTCAGGAATATGACCGGATACTTTCCCTGATGCCGGGTATAATCAGAACCACACTGCCATATCTGCTTATCCTTGAAATAAATGGAGGTGTCCTCCTGCGTTTTTTCAAAAAAGACCCGAACCATATCCATATTCAATGTTTTACCGAAACGTCTCGGACGGGTAAACAACGATACCATAGGTTTCGTATCCAGAAAATCACGGATCAGCAAGGTTTTATCTACATAATAATAGCTTGTGGTCGCCGTCTTGAAATCAGAAATCCCAATGGGCATCGGCTTTTTCTTTTCGCCTGAATCTGGCCAAACTGCATTTTCTGGAATCAGCCAGGAATGTCCCTCTTTCACAGCTCCGGAAATTTCGCCCTGCTTGCACATCTGCTGGACTCTGCGCACTGTGATTCCCATTACTTTTGCCGCTTCCATGCTGGATAAATAGTTCATTGAACACCTCCAAACGTAATTCTATCATAAGTATATCCCATTAAACGAAATATTACAACTCTGCATTTCGTTTATATTTCGTTTCAAACGAAATGTATAGACAGCAACAGTCGGGAGGACAATTCTGAATAAAAAAGCCGAATGAACGTTAATTTCATTCGGCAGTGAAGCTTTACGC
>QWCY01004196.1_pt1 | contig 16213 bp, 8 predicted proteins | sample 1972631 | NCBI WGS metagenome assembly QWCY01 (sample SAMN09866696, study PRJNA288562) | Human gut metagenome isolate pre1_stool, whole genome shotgun sequencing... | isolation source: gut | host: Homo sapiens | place: USA: California
ATATGGCCGAACCCGATTTTATATGCTACTTTCCGGCAATCTGTCGAGAAGTTTCCGCCCGCGGGCGGCATGGGGGACTGGGGTTTACCCCAGCAAGCAGTATTTTGACATCAAAATGCGATGCTTGCAACTGCGCCGCCTATGGCGGCGTTGGCTTCATACCTGCCAATCCGTTCTGTTGACCAAAGCCGGTATCCAAAGGCCAGAAAGAATCCGTAAAGACTTGAATCTTTGCTCCAGCAGAGTTAATATCACACCCACCTAAGAAGTGCCCACATTGATGCGTTGTGCTTTCTCTTGCACAGGATATCTTCCAACCGGTAAAATGAAACCCATCACGCTTTATCACAAGGAGAACCGCCATGGAACAACACTATCTTACCAACGAACAGATCGCCGCCTTTGCGTCCTCCCTTGTCCGGGCGGAACGAACCCCTGCGACCATTGAAAAATACCTCCGAAGCGTACGGGCTTTCTTCCTGTACCTGGATGGGCAGCCTGTTACCAAGGACGCTGTCGTAGCTTGGAAAGAACATCTGCAAAGCGTGGGTGGCTATTCCCCTTCCACCGTCAACGCATCTCTGGCTGCCATCAATGATCTATTTACTTTTCTCGGTTGGACAGATTGCCGCGCTCATTACCTGAAGGTCCAGCGCCGTCTGTTCCGGGATGCCGGGCAGGAATTGGGCCGTGAGGACTATGAGCGTCTCATCACGGCAGCCCGCGAGTCAGGACGGGAGCGGATTGCGCTGGTCATAGAAACAATCTGCGCCACCGGCATCCGAGTCAGCGAGGTGCGCTATATCACCGTGGAGGCGGCAAAGGAAGGCCGTACCACCATCTCGCTGAAGGGCAAGATCCGCACCATCCTGCTGCCGGGAAAGCTGTGCAGGAGGCTGCTGAAATACGCGAAAAAGCAAAAAATCACCTCTGGCGAGATTTTTCTCACCAGAGGCGGAAAGCCCATGGGGCGATGCCAGATCTGGGCTGAGATGAAGCGGCTCTGTCAAAAAGCCGATGTGGAGCCCTCCAAGGTATTTCCCCATAATCTCCGGCATCTGTTTGCCACGATTTATTACCGGGTCTACAAGGACATTGCAAAGCTGGCGGACATCTTGGGCCATTCCAGCATTGAAACCACCCGCATCTACCTGATGACCACAGGACAGGACAAGCGCCCATTTCTCCTTTGCAAAAAGGGAAATGGGCGCTTCTTCCAGGAGCCATGCAGATACCTTCTTCATGGCTCATTTCTTTGTGCTTATTTCACCTGTTTTTTCGACAAAATCCTTGCACATTGGATTTTGGGGGAGTAGAATACGGAACGTAGGAATGGGTTTTCCATATCTATTTCAAAATTGCACAACGGAATATAGATTCCGTTGTATAAAGAGGGAGTTCCATGAAGCGAAGTGTTTTGCCCTGTTGGAAGTTAAGTATCCTGTATAAGCCGGCTTTTCAGCGGTTAGCTGCGGCGATTGTCTCTGTATGCTTTTTTGCAGCAGCTGTGTCTGTACCCGCCGTGGCCATTGAGACGCATGGTTATACAGATGTGAACCCGGGAAATATCTGGTATGAGGATATCATGGAGACCACGGAAGAGGGCATTGTGTCCGGGATTGGAAACGGGCAGTTCGCGCCGGACCGCCCTGTGACCATGCTGGGATTTGCCACGATGCTGGGACGTTATCTGAATCGCTTTGAGGGACTGGATGCTTACTGGCTGGAAAGCCCTTTGCTGATGATCAACGCCTATTTGGACGCCAATAACGGTCATGCTGCGGGAGACTGCCTGACAAGAAGAGATGCCGTCTGTCTTGTGTTTGCCGCCACAGCCGCGACGCCGTGGCCGCAGAAAGAGGAACGCTTTCACGATCTGGGCAGTCTGCCTTCGGAAGAGCGGAATCAGATCGAATGTGCCGCCGCGCTGGGTCTGATCCCGGATGACGGCACAGGCTTGTTCCACCCGGAACAGTCTGTGACAAGGGCTGAGGCCGTCAGCATGATCCTCTCCCTCCACCATGTGCCGGAGGATACCGAAAGCACGCTGCGGCCAGTTTCTCTGTCCGGTTTCCGCCTTACATATGAAAATGAGGACGCTGTTCGCCATTCCTTCCGTTCCCGTGTCTACCTCGCGGCGATGCCGGAGGCCGTTCTGGAGGAATTTGCGGAGCGAGACTGGGAGCTGCGCTTTATGACCTCCGGTCTGGAAACGCTGAACGCGTCCTATGCCGGCGGGCTGGGTGTTACGATCCCATCCGGGAAAAATATCTGCGTGGATGTGGGTGCCAGCGCTTTCCTGCGGGATAACACCACAGTTCTCCATGAGATGGGACATTTTGAAGAGCAATATGCGTCGGCACAGGAAGAAGCCGCCATAACGAACGCGTTCCAGAAAGAGCAGGTTCTGATGGCCGCATTTCTGCACAGGGATTACTGTCGAAAGAATGTGGAGGAGTACTTTGCTGAAGTGTTCCGCGCCTATCTGCTGGGGAAGGATTTTTCCGAGACGGAGCCGCTGACATGGGCCGCAATGGAAATGCTGTCCCGGACATGGGAGGCGGACACATGAGCGAAAGCCTGTATGATTTCTGCCGGAAGTATGACCGGCAGTATTTACTGGAGGAATGGGACGGTGAGAAAAACCTCCCTCTGACACCGGATGGGGTGACCCACGGCAGTCACACCATGGCCTGGTGGCGGTGCGGAAGCGGCCATTCCTGGCAAGCGCTGGTCTATACCCGCACCGCCGGAAGCGGTTGTCCTTACTGTGCCGGTAAAAAATTGGGACAGAGCAATGACTTTGCATCGCTGTACCCGGATCTTGCTGTTCAGTGGGATACGCGGAAAAATGCCCCGCGAAAGCCGTCTGAATTCCCGGCGGGAAGCCACCACCTTGCGTGGTGGGTTTGTGAGAAGGGACACTCCTGGCGGGCCCAGATCAATTCCCGGGTCTCCGGCGGCTGCGGCTGCCCGGTCTGCGCTGGCAGGCTGGTGCAGCCCGGCGAGAACGATCTGGCCTCTCAGTTCCCACGGCTGGTAAAGGAATGGGATATAGAGAAGAATGGTGCTTTGACGCCGGAAAAGGTCACGGCTAAAACGGGCCGCAAGGTTTGGTGGCGGTGCTCTTTGGGACACAGATGGCAGGCCGCCGTCGCGTCCCGGACGGTCTCCGGTGCCGGTTGCCCGGTCTGTGCCGGGAAGCAGATTCTGCCGGGGTTCAACGATTTGGCTTCTCAATACCCAGAGCTGGCAAAGGAGTGGGATACGGTGAGAAACGGTTCCCTGACCCCGGATTCCATCTCCGCTTACAGCAACCGGAAGGCATGGTGGCGATGCGAAAAGAACCACAGCTATCAGGCGGTCATTGCCACCCGCACAATGCGCGGCAGCGGTTGCCCCTATTGTGCCAACAAGAGAGTTCTGCCGGGCTTCAATGACCTGGCCACTGCGGAACCAACGGTAGCCGCACAGTGGCACCCCACTTTGAATGGCAGCTTTACCCCGCAGATGGTGACCGCAGGCAGCCATCGTAAGGTCTGGTGGCAGTGCGCCAACGGCCACATCTGGAAAGCCCTCATTTATTCCAGAGCCGGGGTGCAGAAGTGCGGCTGCCCGGTGTGCGCGGGAAAGGTTCGCCAGCCTCGGAGAGCAGATAACGGAAGGGGTCTTGCTGTATGAGCGTATTTTCCCCCGCAGCCCTGAGCACGGTTTCCAAACAGGGATTAGCGGGACGTCCTGGCTGGGGAGCTGAAGCGGCTGCCACCCGGAGAAGCCAGTCTGCCCGAGCAAAATAATGCGATGGAATATCTGGCGGACAGCCTGCCGGAGCAAACCGGGGAGGCCACAAAGGGGCGGTTTTTGATGTTGTTGACCCGGCCCCGGAGTGCGGGACAAAAAACAAAACGGAGATATAGGAGGCATACAGCACGATAAAAAACGAATATTGGCAAGTCTGAAGTGCTTGCCTACTGGTGGGGTTGGTCCCAACAGCGGCACTTGCAGCGGAGGACGAAGCCGACACGCTGAATGTGGCGTCATGGAGAAAGCGGCGGCGTTCTTTACCCGGCAGATCATGCCGCTGGATGAGTCTAACACATTCAGCACCGGCGGCGCTATTAGCTATCTATTTTTACAAAAAGCTTCTTGCGCATTGGATTTTTGGGGAGTAAAATGCGGGGCATAAGATGGATTTTCCATATCTATTTCAAAGTCGCTCCATGGAATACGAATCCCCGTTGTATAAAGTCCAATGGTATGAAGACAAGTAGGTGATGCAAAAAATAGCGCAAAAGTTTAGCTGAAAGAACTGCGTAGGCAGTAAAAAAGCAGCACCTGACTTCCGGCTCAGGGGAACGGACCATCTGTGAAGCAGTCTTACGGCTTAACCGGATGAAGAAGATCTTGACCCTGCGGCCCTACAGCTATGGTATCGCGGGCATCCCAAAGCCTGTTGATCCCTGAAATTATTAACTTTGAAACTGATTATACGAGGAGGAAGCATGATGAAACGTAAGATTCTATCCATCCTGTTAACGTTGGCTATGACGTTGACACTCCTGCCGGCCACAGCCATGGCTGGGGATGTGAAAGGCGTCCAATGTGACGGCGGAGATGGCTGCAATCACAAGGTCGCAGCGATATATGACGGAAGCGCTGGCGAGAATCCCGGCGAATATCATTATGATACGCTGCAGGCTGCCATCACAAATGGCACCAATGATTATTACGGTAATTTTAAATTACTGGATGACGTTAAGGAAGACATTGTCGTGGGTGAGGGGCGGATTGCCGGAAAGTACATCACCCTGGATCTGAACGGCCACACCATCACCAATGTCAAAAGCGATACCATTACGGTTCAAAAGGGCGGCGAGTTGACCATCACTGGTGATGGCACCGTTGATAACGTAACCCATGGCTACGCTGCCATTTATAACAACGGCACCTGCACGCTGTCCGGCGGTAGCTATACCCGCAGCGAGGAGGCCGCCGACAATACCACCACCAGTTCCGGCGGCAACAGCTATTACAATATTCTCAACCACGGCGAAATGACCATCAAGGCTGGCGTCAGCGTCACCTCCCGCGGTCATTTCTCCAGTCTGGTGGCCAACGGCTACTATGATTATAACGCAACCGCTAAGGGAGATCGAACCGCTTATATCGATAACGTCGGCCAGGCTGCCCCCAAGCTGACTATTGAGGGCGGCACATTCAGAGGCGGAATCAACACCATCAAGAATGATGATAACGCTACCCTGACTATCAAGGATGGTACGTTCAGCAACGTCACCCAGGCAGTGGTGCAGAACAACAACATTGCTGAAATCAGCGGCGGTACTTTCGATGCAGGCGATGGGTTTTACGCTCTGCAAAACCGAAATTTCAACGGAACTATGAACAAAGGCAACCTGACGGTTACTGGCGGCGAATTTAAAGGCAACGTCTACGCAACCGAAGGCGCAACCACTGACATTCGCGGTGGTAAGTTCTCCGTCGATGTCAAGGCGTATATTCCCTCTGATTATGTGCAGTCTGCGGACGGCACGGTTGCCCCGCTGGGCGAATCCACTGCCGCCGCCAAAATTGGCAACACTTATTATGCCACCCTGGCCGCAGCTATCGATGCCGCTAAGGATGGCGAAACCGTTGTAATGGTGAATGACACCACCGTTTCCGAGGAAATCGACTTCTCTGGTAAGAAGATTACTCTGGATCTTAACGGCAAAACAATTACCGCAAAATTTAACGATTACTATTCCGTTATTGAAGCGCAGGGCACGGCCGCTACCCTGACCATTGAAGACAACAGCACCGGAAAAACCGGTAAGATCATCTCCAATCACTATGGTCTTACTGCCAGCGACGGCGGAAACCTGGTGGTCAACAGCGGCACCATTGAAACCGGGGATGGCGCTGCCCTGTCCGGCAACAATCAAACCGGCGATATGAACCTGACGGTCAACGGCGGCACCCTGACTACTAATCTCGGCCCCGCCATTTATATGCCCAGCGAAGTAAACCTCACCATCACCGACGGCATCATCAATGGCGGCGTTTCTCTCCGCATGGGTCAGGTAAACATCTCCGGCGGCACCATCAACTCCATGACCGCTGATAAGGCTGCCTATATCGATATGCCTGAGGGCAAAGTCGGCAGCACACCCGCATATGCCTACTCCGGCAACGTGTGGTTCCCCGATGCCCTGTATGTGATCGGCGGCACCTATACCAGCGACAACACGGAGCATGGCAACTCCCTGAATCTGAACATCACCGGCGGCACCTTCAACTGCACCAACGGCAAGGGCAGCGGCATTGCCATCTATGATCTGGGCAAGGTTGAACAGACCATGAACGTCACCATTTCCGGTGAAACCGTCAAGGTGGGCACCAATTCTGACCAGGGCGCCTATGCCGTCATCTCCCATGCGGATATCATGAAGCGCCCTGGTGCTGCTGCAGACAGCAACTACGGTAAGAGCGAATTTTCCGGCAAGGTAAAATCTTCCCTTTCTGCCGGCTACTATACCTCCGACCCCTCTGATTACTGCGTGTCCGGCAAGACCGGCGTTGCCAGCGGCAATGCGGCTTATCCCTACACCGTGGGCAACAAGGCTACGGACGCAAAGCCTGCCACCGTGGATTCCGCTTCTGTCCCCGCCAAGACCACCAGCACCGATAAGGTTGTTCAGGACGCTGCCAAAGAGATTGACGGCGCTGCCATTGAAAACAGCAATGCCGCCGAAGCTGCTGCCAAGGATCTGGCAAACAAGAACACCATAACCGGTGAAACCAAAGTGGGCGGCGGTAAAACCGTTGTGGAGCAGCTGAAGGAAGCCACCGGCAATACCAGCACCTCCGCCAATGATGTCGCTATCGTCTACCAGACCTATGTGGACGTTGTGGTTTCCGACGCCACGGCGGATTCCAACAACAAAATCACCGAACTGGAAGTCAACCTGACCCCCATGTACCGCGTGGTTGCCACCACCAAGGACGTTGTCAAGGCCAATCAGGACATCGTTGTCAAGGGCGAAGAGAGCGGCAACACCCAGGCAAACGCTGTGGTCATTGAGAAAGGCAAGAAGCTCACCCTTCCCGAGGCCGAGTACGAAATCCGTCTGAATGTGCCTAACGACTTCGCCGCAGAAATCAACGGCCCGGTCAGCGTCAAACACACCAAGGATAACGGCCAGGTGGAATATTACACCGGCACTGTAATCCAGGAAAATGGGCAGGCCTACGTCACCTTCACCACCAAGGGCTTCAGCCCCTTCGTGATCTCCGCCGCTGTGGCTTCCATTGACGGCGTGATGTATCCCTCTCTGGCCGAGGCCGTTGCCAACGTCACCGATGGCCAGACCATCAAGCTGGAAGCTGACTGCGATGAAACCGTCACCGTTTCCCGCACCGTGAAGTTCAAGCTGAATACCAACGGCAAGAACTTCACCGGCTCCATCAATCCCGGCAGCCGCACCACCCTTTCCACCTCCAGCGCCGGCACTAATAAAACGGAGTACAGCTTCACCTACAGCACTCCCTCCTCCGGCGGATCTTCCTCCGGTTCCGCCAATTACACCATCACCGTAGACAAGGCCAAAAACGGCGAAGTGACCTCCAGCCACAAGAGCGCTGCTAAGGGGACCACCGTCACCCTGACCGTGTCCCCCGACAAGGGTTACACGCTTGAGACCCTGAGCGTGCTCGACAAGAGCGGCAAGGAAATCAAGCTGACCGAGAAGAACGGCAAGTACACCTTCACCATGCCCACAGGCAACGTGGAGGTCAAGGCTACCTTTATGGACGACAACACGATGCTGAACTTCTTCGTGGACATCAAAGCGAGCGATTATTTCTATGACGCGGTCCTGTGGGCGGCTGAGAAGGGCATCACCGGCGGCACGGACTCCACGCACTTTACGCCGGGCGGCATCTGCACCCGGGCTCAGGCCGTCACCTTCCTGTGGCGCGCCGCCGGCAGCCCCGCTCCCAAGTCCACGGCCATGCCCTTTACCGACGTGGCCGCAGGCAGCTACTACGAGCAGGCCGTCTTGTGGGCTGTGGAGAACGGCATCACCAAGGGCACCAGCGACACCACCTTCAGCCCCAACGCCACTTGCAGCCGCGCTCAGATCGTGACCTTCCTGTGGCGCAGCCAGAAGTCCCCGGCGGCAGGCAGCGTGAACCCCTTCACGGACGTTTCCGCTGACGCTTACTACGCCGACGCGGTGCTGTGGGCCGTCAAGGAGAGCGTCACCAGCGGTACCACCGCCACGACGTTCAGCCCCAACACCAACTGCACCCGCGCTCAGATCGTCACCTTTATTTATCGCGCAATGGCGGAATAAGCGGGGGATGCGGACAAAAAGTTGGACTTTTCCCTAAAATAACTGTTTTTCAGTTGCTGAGCAGTGGTGTAGGCATCCATTCGCATGGATGCCTACACCACAAGCCCCAGGTCCTTATGCCGGACCTGTTTTTTCTTGGTTCCCCCCCAGCAAACGTTGCAACCAAAGTATGTATATAGTATAATTGTGGTAAAATCTCAGTATGAGATGGGTTTTACTTCTGCCGCGTCGAAGCAAAATAAAATGTAGTAGAATATCCGGCAAGACTTCACGGTACGGTCAGTCTTTGCCGCTTTTTATAAAGGTGTTAGAAGATATACTTCCTGAAAACCAGCTTTGTCAAGCACTTTCCCTTATCTGCGAAAGAGTGATATGCTTTTCAGCCCGGAAGCAGGAAGATCCGATACCCAATTAAGATACGTTTGCCTTTGCTTTGACATGGGCGGAAGCAACCCTGTTCTGATTTGGCAACAGAGAGGCATTGCAATGGGGGTACCCCCATTGCACCGGTATATACCGGTGCAATCCCTCTTTCGAAACTGCTTTCTCCCAGTTTTGAGAGCAAAATCAGGATGCAAAGGCTGCGGCAGTATTGCGTTAAGCAGTCCGGAATCGGACAACCTGCCGTAAGATAGACGTGCAAACTGCACAGGCCCCAATCCGTGAATCTGAGCTCTGCTGTATGCGTTGAGAAAGCAATAAATACAAATTAAGCGGCACTGGTTTTCGATAAGAAGCCGCACAAAGGAGGAAGTTATGGGCAAGCAGAAAATAGTAGGAAAGCGATGGATGAGTGCCTTATTGGCGTTGATTCTGACGGTGACGCTGCTCCCTGCGCCGTCCGCAGCGGCGGATGATTCACTGAACGTGGAGAACGCCATCCAAAATCCCGGCTTTGAAACCCCGCCGATCCGCACTACTTCATCACAAATGCCCCAGGAGAACGTACAGGATTGGGAAACCACAGCAAAGGAAGGAATGATCGAGTTCGGCGGAAATTGGAACGGCCATACAGCTCCGCATTATAGTACCTCCAGGGACAAGAACAATGCGGAGGGGTACCAGTTCGCCGAGCTGAACGCCGACGAGGAAAGCACACTCTATCAGAATGTGACGACCGTCGGCGGCAATGTGTATGAGTGGGGGCTGCAGCACCGCGGCCGCATCGGCGTTGACAAAATGGCGCTCATCATCGGGCCGAAACAGGAGACCGCACCCTCCAAGCCGAGAAAAAACGGCCGGGATCAGTATATGCAGCTGACGGACTGGGTGCAGGCAAATCAGGCGGCGCTGGGATTTACGATCCCCGATGACGGCTGTTCGCAGAGACTGACGGTCTACTCCAAACCGTTTGGGGAAAACGGTGCGTTTCTGGGCGGCTCTGGCTCGGAATCTCCGTTCAGTACGAAGATTTCCAATATCTATACCGAGCGCTGGGATGTGTGGATCATCGCCACTGATAACCAACGCTGGGTCGGATACGGCATCAAGGACAACGCCTATCAGGGAGACAAGGGCGTCGGCGGCGGACTGAGCTACGAATGCAGCTATCTGGTGCCGGACGGTCAGACGCAGACGACCTTTGCGTTTTGCTCGTATTCCTCTACGGCTCCGGCCGGCTCACTGGTTCCCAAGACCTTCGGCAACCTGATCGACGATTTGCAGTTCTCGCTGTACCACACTGTGACGATTTCCGCCACGCCCGGCAGCAGCAAGATCACGGCCAGTACGGAGATCAACGGGCAGAAGCAGGAACTGGATTTTTCCCAGAACGGCGGTTCCATCGTGGTGCGCAACAACAACGATCTTACGCTGACGGTGTGGGAGAACAAAAATGCCTTGAAGAATGGACTGGACACGGAGTTCGCGGGCGCGCTGGTGATTGGGCCGGATGACTCGAAGTTCTATCCCATTGGAGACCCTGCGGATATGTGGACAAAGGTAGAAACAGAGGACCAATACGGACAGAAGCATTACGGATTTACCTTGAACGTCAGTGATCCGGTGTCCATCCGTTTGATCTTTGTGCAGTCACCCGCCGTGACCTACTTTGCCAACGGCGGAACCTATGAAGCAGAGTCCGGAAATGCTTCCGGCGTCGTGAGCTTCAAGAAAACTACGGATGCTGCCGGAGAACATGAGAGGCACCCTTATACCTCTCATGCTGCAACGGGACCAGACGGCTGGCACTTTGACGGTTGGCTGTCCGTGCGGGATAGCCTTCTGCTGCCGGCAAAACATACGGTGTCCTACAACTATGACTCGGCAAACCCCGCTTTTACCTTCAAAATCGACGGTGAGAATGATGCAACCATCTCTCACGGCGGCGTGACACTGGTGGCGCAGTGGAGCTACCGTCAGTGCGCTCAGGTGCAGCTGCGCGGCGAGGACGGAAAATTTGCGGATAACGATAAAGCCGGAACGGTGACCATTACAAGTGCTGCTGAAACGAACGATGCTGCTGTGGCCAACAGCAGTGGCGAATGCTACGCCAAGACCGGAGCCGCCGTCACCGCCACCGCCACAGCCAACGACGGCTACTACTTCCTCGGCTGGGCGGTGAAGGGGGCTGATGAAGATGAATATGTAAGCACCCAAACCACCTACACCTACCGTGTATCCGGGCAGGAAACTCGGACGGTGTACGCCCGCTTTGCAAAGAAGTATGCAGTCACATATGAATGGGCAAATCCCCAATGGACTCTGGCAGAAGGAGATCAGCCTGCGCGCCCGACTGGCAACTTTGTTTTGCGGGGAGATTCCTATGCAATCAGCACCATGTACAGCACCGGCGAACACCCTTCGACCATTCAGGATACGGTAGACGGCGTACCTGGGCACTGGGTGTTCAACGGATGGAAGGATCAAAACACCCCGGACGGCAACTATCTGACCGGCTCTATTCTGAATGTGAATCGGGATTATGTGCTGGTGGGATACTGGACGTGGGTACCGAACAGCGCGTATCAGCTGAGCTATTCTGGCGGTGACAACACGACCTGCTGGATACCGACAGAAACGAGCGAAGTACCGAATAGCAGCAGCCATTATCAGAATGCCAATGTGACGGTCGCCGACGCATTGACCACGTCTCGCAACAAAGTGATGCTGAGCGACACACTTCAGCTGGAGGGCACGTGGGAGTTTACAGGCTGGAAGCGCAGCGATACCGGGAAGATTGCTTCAGCGGAGCAAAACATTACAATGCCCGGCCATGATCTGACGCTGACGGCGCAGTGGGAATTCACACCCAAGACCTACACCGTACAGTACGATCTGGCAGGCGTCGAGGGAACGGTGCCAGAGGGGCATACAACATTCGAGTACAGTCGCTACACTAATGGCAAAACCGGCGTTGTGGCGAAAGCCGGTATTCCCTTCGGCGCGGACATCACGCTCAAGAACTTTGAGGGAACGCCGCCGGAAAATACCTACTTTGCCGGATGGAGCCTGACAAACACAAGCGGTATGACGGAAGATGAGAAGGAAAAGGTCCCTACACAGGGAGCCGGTGCCGTTGTGGACTCAGATATGCTGGAAGTCACAGATGATGACAAAGAGGTCACGCTCTACGCCGTTTACCGGAGTATCGACAAAATCACCGTGGAGTTCAATGTGAACGACCCCAATATGGGAAGTGTTTCTGTAAAAAGCGGCGTGTTCACTGTGGCTGGTGATTCTGTAACCGGCAACGATCTCACATCGGTGGCTACAGCGAACCCCGGCTACCATTTCACCGAATGGACGGTGGAAATGGTGCCTGACAGTATTAATGCTTCGTTCGGGCCCTTGACCAAAGCATCGCTGACCATTGCAAGTTCGAACTTTGAAGCCGCAGATGCAGAAAATCGATTTGTCTTCGAAGCGCAGTTCGTACCGAACAGCTTCACGGTAAAGTTTGATAAAGATGCAGGCGATGCGACGGGCACGATGAACGATCAGCCTTTCACCTTCAGCGCCGCCAGCGAGGAGGAGTCGCTTTATCTCAATCCCAATCAGTTCCAATGCCCAGGCTATGCGTTTAAGGGCTGGAGCGAGTATCCTACCGTAGAACGGTCACAGGATAGCCGCACTTATCCGGATCGCTTTAAGTTTGCCGCTGTGCACACCTATCAAGGGAAGCTAATCAAGCATGGGGATACCGTTACCCTCTACGCCGTGTGGGAGGAGCGGCCCGATATTACGATTCGCTATGAGGCGTTCGGCCCCGGCATGGTCACGCTGAACAAAAACGATGCACAGGCGAGCAAGGTTGTACAGGAAACCGGCAATCCGGAGACCGGCACATTCGTAGGTGCGACCGCCGCGCCCACAGAGGGTTGGGAGTTTGACGGCTGGTATCTGAACACTACGAAGGTCGGAAACGCTTTGAAGTTTGAGCCGAAGCCGAATACCGACGGCCTGTATCAGGCGGCAACCTATGTTGCCAGCTTTGTGCAGAAAAAATATCAGGTGACTTTTGATGCCAATGCGGCAGACGCCACCGGAGAAATGGAACCGCAGACCTTTATCCATGGAGAGGGCGAGGCACTCACGGCCAATGCCTTTGTCCGCCCCGGCTACAGCTTCTTGGGCTGGGCAACTACGGAAGGCGGCCCAGTCACCTACAACAACCAGCAGGTTGTGAACATCGTAGAGAATACAAAGCTCTACGCCGTGTGGCAGCAGGAAAGCGTCACGCTGTTCTATGATACGGCGGATGCGACGATGGGAACGGTCAGCCCCGAAAGCGAGCCCGTAAAGGCGGTGACGACCGAAACGGCCTCCGGCGCGACTGCTGCCGCCAAAAGCGGTTACCGGTTCATTGGTTGGTACAGCGAGACGGACGATAAGCTCAGTGACAGCGCGTCCTTTGCCCCGCGGAAGCCGGAGGATAGGATTTGGAAGACGGCCCACTATATTGCGCACTTTGAGCGTGTGGGCGATCCTAAACCGATAGACCCGGTTAAGCCTGGCGGCGATGACAGCAAAGATTCCTACTATTTCGCCATTGAAAAGATCGATGCGCAGGACAGCCATGCATTGAACGGCGCTACTTTTGCACTGTACCAGTACAGCAGCAATGGCAAAACAGTCAACCGAACAACAGCGAAGACATCCCGGAACGGCTCTGAAAGCGGCATTGCTCTGTTCAGCGTGGACAGCATTACCGGCAATGGCGGCGACTGGTACTATGTCGAGGTCACCGCTCCCGAAGGCTATGTACTGGATAGCACGGAGCATAAGATCACGAAAAACGATTTCTACACAAGCCAGAGCGCTGCCATCAGAAAAGCCGAAACGGTGCGAAACTACCGCAGTTCTACGCCCAATGTGCTGAATGACACCGACCATTTTGCTTATGTCATCGGCTATAAGGATGGTCTGGTGAAACCTTACGGCCTGATCACCCGTGCGGAAACCACCACCATCTTCTTCCGTCTGCTGAAAGACAGCGTCCGGGATGGCAATCTTCTTACCAGTAACACCTATACCGATGTGCCGGACAACTACTGGGCCAATACCGCCATCTCTACCATGACGGGGCTGAGTTTCGTGCAGGGACGCAGCACCACAACCTTTGACCCCCAGTCCCCCATCACCCGTGCCCAGTTCGCCGCCATCTGCGCCCGGTTCGATACCGGAACCAGCAGCGGCACCCAGACCTTCTCCGACATCAGCGGACACTGGGCGGAGAAGTACATCCAGCGGGCCGCGGAGCTGGGCTGGATCAAGGGTTTTGAGGATGGGACTTTCCGTCCCGATACCTACATCACCCGTGCACAGGCCATGACCATGATCAACCGGGTGCTGAACCGCATCCCGGAGGAGGAAAGTGACCTGCTGACCGGCATGAACGTCTGGCCGGACTGCAACCCCGGCGACTGGTTCTATTTGGCAGTGCAGGAAGCCACCAACTCCCACGACTTCAAGCACAAGGCCGGCAACTATGAGATCTGGACCGGCATGAACAAGAACCCCGACTGGACCCGGTATGAGAACTGACCCGCACGGCAGAGCAGAAGCAGTTCAATGCAATTCCCAATAACGAGCAGGAGCGGTGCGGCTTAAGCCGTACCGCTCCATAACATGGCGAAAGAGCAAGGTGAGAACGTAAATTCTCGCCTTGCTCTTTCATGGTAAGCGGTAAGCACTAAAAAGCTCGTACCTGTACTGCGGGAAACAGATGTGCTCTCTGTAATGATGGTGCATATGAATGATGCTGATACAGCGTATCTGGATATGCCGTATTGCAGCACATGTCTGCGAAAAAGGAAAGCATCTACCTATGCGAGCGCACAGGAAAAAATGCTGTCGGCGGAACACGCAGCAAGGAGGAGGCGTGGAATGAAGATACTGGCAGTCGGCAGAGATCCGACACTTTTGGCGGAGGTGTGTGCCTGTTTAAACCCGCATGCCGGGCGTCTGAGCGCAAGGAGCAAACCATATGAATGGAAAATGCTGCGGCGCTGCCTGCGCTGCATACCATCGCCTATCCGGAAAAATACAAGCCTCATCTGCATGAGGGCGGCGCGTCCTTTTTCGCGGGGAAGACCGACCACCCCAATTTCCGCTACTATGTGTTCAATGATTACTACAATATGGAATGTGACGACACGCTGTATAATTCTTGTTCTTTCTCTGTACTGGTATATCCTCCGATAGAGTAGGTTCTTCTGGATGCGCCATGATGACGCCACCCTATGGACAGAATTTTAGGAGAGAAAAAGTCACAGTCCCCCCTTGGCGGGAGACTGTGACTTTTTTGCCGCTGTCAGGCGGTACAGATTGCTGGTAAGGCTGCCGTTGGCGCGGTGGCGCTGCCGCTTCTCAATGAGCTGCCTGCGCTCCAGATCTGCAAGGGCCCGCTGGACGGTGCGGGGCGATAGGCCCAGTTCACCGGCGATGGTCTTGATCCCCGGCCAGCAGACGCCGGAGACGTCCGAGCGGTCCCGGAGGTAGATGTAGACCGTCTTTTCCCGGTGGCTCAGATCCTCGGCGTAAATAAAATTGAATTTGCTCATTTGCTATCCTCCGTATTGTAAGGGCTGTTTTCGCGGCGATTCTGAATATTGTGGGCCAGTTCGTCGCGGTTCACATAGGCGATTTTTCTGGCCGCCCGCTCCGGCATCCGATAGCCCACCGGATCGAAGGTGATGCCCCAATCCAAAAACAGGCGCAGCTTAGTGCGCATAGGATGGGTGCCGGTCTTCATCACCACAAATTCGCCCTTGGGGATGGACTTCAATTCATCTGGCGTCATGAGCGGGCGCTCCATCATCTGCAAGGACTGGCTGTTCTCTTTGCCCTGGCTGACGGAGCCGGAGAGCACCGTGCGGCTGCCAAGGGCGGCGGAGAGTGCCTCGGCGGTTTTGCTCTGGGGCGAAAAGCCGCCGAAGATGGTGTCCTGGCAGTTGTCGCAAATGATCTCCGCGCCCTCTTTTCCGTAGTTCTTTTCCAACTGTGCCAGCGATTGGATGATGGGTACCAGCGTCAGCCCGCGGGAGCGGCCTGCACTGAACAGGGGGAGGATGTCGAAGGGCGGCATGGTGCCCAACTCATCGCAGAACAGCACCACGCGGTTCTTGAGTCTGCCGTCATGCTCGTCCGCCACGGAGAACAGCTCGCGGGAAAGGTTCTGGATCATAAGGCCCGCGATGAAGTTCTTGGCGGGGTCTTCCTCCGGCAGAATGAGAAAAATGGCGCACTTCTCCGAGGCGAACATCTCCGCGTTGATGGGACTGTCGTAGCAAATGACCTGCTCCAACTCCGTGTCCAGGAAGGCGTTCAGGCGGGAGAGGACGGTGGACATGACCGAGGCCATCGCCTGATCCGCCGCTGTCAGCGCCGCGCCCGCCAGCCACCGCGCCTTATGCTCC
>QWCY01003919.1_pt1 | contig 16202 bp, 19 predicted proteins | sample 1972631 | NCBI WGS metagenome assembly QWCY01 (sample SAMN09866696, study PRJNA288562) | Human gut metagenome isolate pre1_stool, whole genome shotgun sequencing... | isolation source: gut | host: Homo sapiens | place: USA: California
GTCTTCGTCTTCACCCCCAAGGGAAAGGTCATGAGCCTGCCGTCGGGCTCGACGCCGATCGACTTTGCCTATGCGATTCACTCCGCCGTCGGCAACACCATGATCGGCGCGAAGGTCAACAACCGCATCGCAAGCTACGATCAGGTGCTGCACAACGGCGACATTGTCGAGGTGCTGACGTCGAAATCGGCAAAGGGACCGAGCCGCGACTGGCTCAACATCTGCCGGTCCAATCAGGCGCGCATCAAGATCAAGCAGTGGTTCAAGCGCGAAAAGCGCGACGAGAATATCATCCGCGGCAAGGCAAGCTTTGAATCCGAGCTGCGCCGCATCGGCATCAACCCCGAGATCATTCAGTCCGAGGAAGTGCTGCCGCTGGTTCTCAAGAGAGTCAGCTTCGACTGTCTGGACGATATGTATGCTGCCATCGGCTTCGGCGGTCTGACTGCCATCAAGGCGGTCGGCAGAATCCGCGACGAGCTGACGAAGGCGACGAAGGCGGCAACGCCGAAGGAGCTTTTGAACTTAAACAAGCAGCAGCCTGCCGTCAATGCCTCGGGCGTCATTGTCGAGGACATCGGCTCGTGCATGATCAAGTTCAGCCGCTGCTGCACACCGGTGCCGGGTGACGATATCATTGGCTTTATCACCAAGGGCTACGGCGTATCGGTCCACCGCAAGGACTGCCCGAACGCCAAAAGCGCGATGGACCCCTCGCAGTCCGGCAGATGGGTCAAGGTTACCTGGGCAGAGAGCCCGGAGGCGACGTTCACAACCGCGCTGGAGGTCGACTCGGTCGACCGCGACGGCTTGATGCTGGACGTGACAACCATCCTGACGAGCCTGCGGCTTCGCATGAACGAAATATCTGCCCGCTCGGTCGGAAGCGGAAGAGCGCTGGTCAGTCTGGTGTTCCAGGTTCACAATCTGACGGAGCTTCAAAACGTGATGGCGCGCCTGCGTGGCATTTCCGGTGTGAGCGCGGTCCGGCGCGCGGAAGGATAAGGAGTAAGATATGAAAGCAGTTGTCACGCGAGTCAATTCCGCGTCTGTTTCGATTGACGGTTCGGTCTGCGGCAGAATCGGAAAGGGATTTCTGATTCTGCTCGGCGTCGCGCCGGAGGATACCCCCGAAAAGTGCAGAAAGCTTGCCGAGAAAATTCTGGGGCTTCGCGTCTTTCGGGACGAAAACGACAAGATGAACCTGTCGCTTTCCGACGTCGGCGGCGAGGTGCTGGTCGTCAGCCAGTTCACGCTCTACGGCGATGTAAGCCACGGCAGACGCCCGAGCTTCATCGGCGCCGGAAAGCCCGACATTGCCATTCCGCTCTACGAGCAGTTTTTGTCCGAATGCGAGCGGCTGGGCTTCCCGCCGCAGCACGGCGAGTTCGGCGCATATATGCAGGTCGCATCCGAAAACGACGGACCGGTTACCCTGATTGTCGACACAAATGATCTCAAATAAGCGCAGCGGATCTTTTCCGTCGGAAGTGCGTTGCACAGGCTTGACGTACACACAATACGCCTTCGCCCGCGCGCCTTCTTCCGACGAAAAATCTCTCGCTGCTGCACACTTTCCGTTTTTTAATTTTTAAAATCCGAAAGGAACTCCATATGAACATTATCACTTTGCCGCTGGGACCGTTGGAGACCAACTGCTACGTGGTCTTTGAGAACGCACCCGGCGCGTGCGCACTCGTAGACCCCGGCGCGCAGGCGCAGAGCATTCTCGACTGCCTGAAAGAACGCGGTCTGACGCCGGGCTTGATTCTGCTGACGCACGCGCACTTCGATCACACGGGTGCACTTCGCGAGCTGCATGCGCAGTATCCGGACGTGCCGATTTACGTCAGCGCGCAGGACACCGACGAGACGCTGAACATGAGTCACGGCAACCTCGTCTATACCGACACCTTCCTCGACGGCGACAAAATTTCTCTGCCGCCGCTGCAGTTCCATGCCATCTCCACGCCCGGACACACGAAGGGTTCGAGCTGCTTTGTCTGCGGCAATACGATTTTCTCGGGCGACACGCTCTTTGAGGGCTGCTGCGGCAGAACCGATCTTCCCGGCGGCTCGGAAAAGCAGATGATGGCGTCGCTCAAGCGTCTGGCAGAGCTGCCGGGCGACTATCAGGTGCTGCCGGGGCACGGTCCTTCGTCGACGCTGGAACGCGAGCGGCAAACGAACTTCTACATGCGCGAGGCGATGCGATGAAGCTGCTGCTGCGAGGTCACACCGAGCGGTATCCGGTCGAGCAGCTGCAGATGCAGCTGTTCGGAAACGAACCGTCGGAATTTGTGACGGAGGAATTTGAAGAAGACGGCACCATATCGTCTCTTTCGCGTGGGAAGCTCTATCTGACCGCGACGGCAAAGGTGCGCTACCGCGGAAAAACGGGCTTTGCTGCACGAAGGCTCCCCTTGGTGCAGGCGGATGTGCGCCGGACGCGCCGGCTTTTGCAGCAGAGCTATTATCTTGCTGCCATTCAGGTGCTCGATACCGTTCCGCCCTGGGGCGCGCTGTCCGGCGTGCGCCCGACGAAGCTGTCGACCAAATGCATGCTCGAAGGCGGAAGCGAACGTGCGGCAAAAAAGCTTCTGGAGCAGACGTATTTCGTCACGCCGGAACGCAGCCGCCTGTGTGTCGATGCCTCGCGCCACACGCTGGAGGCTGTCAGGCTGTCGGAACCCACGGATCTTTCGGTCTACATCGGCATCCCCTTCTGCCCCACGCGCTGCTCCTACTGCTCGTTTGTCAGCGAGTCGATTGAGCGATTCGGCGCGTTCCTGCCGCCGTATCTTGCGGCGCTGCACCGGGAAATCGAATACACGGGAAAGCTGCTGCGCGCGTCCGGGTATCACATCCGCTCGTTATACATGGGCGGCGGCACGCCGACGACGCTTTCCAGCGCGCAGATGCAGGCGCTTCTGGCAGCGATCCACGAGAGCTTTGATCTCTCGCGCTGTCTGGAATTTACCGTTGAGGGCGGACGACCGGACACGCTGGACCGCGAAAAGCTGCAGGTCATTAAAAATGGCGGCGCGACGCGCATTTCCATTAACCCACAGACGATGGCAGACGACGTGCTGGAAAATGTGGGGCGGAAGCACACGAGCGCGCAGACTTTAGAGGCGTTTCATCAGGCGCGCGAGGTGGGCTTCGAGGATATCAACATGGACCTCATCGCGGGGCTTCCGGGCGACACGGCGGAGAAATTCGCCGCTTCTCTTTCGCAGGTTCTCGCGCTTCACCCCAGCAATGTGACGGTTCACACGCTGGCGCTCAAAAAGGGCGCGAATCTGTTCCAGAACCGGACGGCGCTGCCATCGCGCGAGGCGGTCGGGCAGATGCTCCATGACGCGGAGCAGGCGCTGCGCGCGTGCGGTTTCGAGCCATACTATCTCTACCGGCAGAAATACATGTCCGGCAGTTTTGAAAACACAGGCTGGTGCAAGCCGGGATTTACCGGCTGGTATAACATATACATGATGGAAGAGCTTCACACCATTTTGTCCCTCGGCGGCGGCGGTATGAACAAGATCAATCTCCCCGCCGGGCAGCTGGAGCGGTTCCACAACCCAAAATCGCCGCAGGACTACATTGCGCGCATCGATACCATTTTGCAGCAGAAGGACGAGATTTTCGAAATTCTGCATCGGCTCGCGCAGCAGCCGCCTGCACCCATTGAGGAGGAATGCGAATGAATACCCTCTTTTCCCATGTCTGCGTCGTCACGATGGACGAGCGGATGTCGGTCTGGACCGACGCCTTTGTTGGCGTGACCGACGGCAAAATCAGCTATCTCAGCAAGCACGCCCCGGAGGAAAAGCCCGCGCAAATCATCGACGCGACCGGTATGGTCCTGATGCCGGGACTGATCAACTGCCACACGCATCTTCCGATGCAGCTGCTGCGCGGGTATGCAGACGATCTGAAGCTGCAGGAATGGCTCAACGACTATATCTTCCCGCGCGAAGACCGGCTCGACGGCAGGTGCGTGCGCGCGGCAACGACGCTGGCGGTCGCGGAATGTTTGAAATTCGGCGTAACGAGCGTGTCCGACATGTATTACTTCTGCGACGATATCTGCGACGTCATTGCAAAATCGGGCATGAAGGCGAATATCTCCCGCGGCACGTCGATGTTCCTGGGAGACGATTTTGACTTTGAGAAATTCCCCGCCTGCCAGGAGCTGGTCGCGCTCAAGAACAAGTGGCACAATTTTGATGGCGGCAGAATCAAGATCGAAGCGTCCATCCACGCCGAGTATACCTCCACCTATCAGCTCTGGGACGCACTCGCCGAGTTTGCCATCAATGAAGGCATCGGCATGCAGGTGCATGTGTCGGAAACCAAACTGGAGCATGAGCAGTGCGTCGAGCGCTATGGGCTGACCCCGGCGCAGGTGCTCGACTGCCACCATGTGTTCGACGTGCCGACGACGGCAGCGCACTGCGTCCACTTAACGCAGGAAGACATGCAGCTTCTTGCCAAGCGGCGCGTGAGCGCGGTGCACTGCCCGGTGAGCAATCTGAAGCTTGCCTCCGGCTGCGCGGATGTGATGGGCATGGTCAAGGCGGGTATGAACGTCTGCCTCGGCACCGACTCGGTCGCATCCAACAACAACCTCGACCTCTTCGAGGAAATCAAGGCGTGCACGCTGATGGCAAAGGCAAAAACCGGCGACCCCACCGCCATTCCGGCGGAAGCCGCGCTCATGATGGCAACGGTCTGCGGCGCGAAGGCGCAGGGGCGCGAAAAAGAGTGCGGGCAGATCAAGCTCGGTATGGACGCGGATCTGATTCTGCTGGACTTCACGCAGCCGCACCTGATTCCGTGCCACAACGTTCTTTCGAATCTGGTCTATGCCGCGTCGGGTCACGACGTGGTCCTGACCATGGTGCGCGGGCAGATTCTCTACAACGCCGGCAAGTTCCCGACGTTAGACCTTGCGGGCGCACTCAAGGAGCTGCATGACTACGCGATTCCGAAGGTCTTCTCCGATGACTCTGAGGAGGCTCCCAAATGAACGATCAGCCCATCAAAAAGCAGACGTTTTTGCAGGGCACGGCAGTTCTCGCGATGGCAACGGTGCTGGTCAAGCTCATGGGCTTTTTATTCAAGGTCCCGCTCAACAACATCATTGGCGAAGACGGCTTCGGCTACTTCAACACCGCCTATGACGTCTATAACGTCCTGCTCATGATTTCGACCACGGGTCTTCCCGTTGCCATGAGCCGCATGATTTCGCAGGCGCAGACGCTCGGAAACCACGCGCAGATCAAGCGGATTTACCGGACGTCTTTGTACGTCTTTCTGACCATCGGCATGGTCGGCAGCCTCGGCATGCTGTTTTTCTGCCGCCAGCTGTCGGTCATGGTCACGACGAACGAAAACTCGTGGGCAGCAATTGCCGCGCTTGCGCCGTGCGTGCTGCTGATCTGCCTGGTCTCTGCCTACCGCGGCTTTTTCCAGGGGCAGAGCAACATGACCCCGACCTCCGTCAGCCAGATTTTTGAGGCGGTGACGCGCCTGGTCGTGGGTCTGGGCCTTGCATGGCTTGTGATGAAGCTCACCGGCAAGGCTTATGTGCGCATGCAGGGCATCGTCCTCGCGCCCGGCGAGACGGCGCAGGACTACGGCGACATTACCCTTGCCGCCGGCGGCGCGATTCTGGGTGTGACGCTCGGAAGTCTCATTTCGGTTGTTTACCTGCACCACAAATTCCGCCAGTCGAACCAGATTCTCTCGCTCGGCGGCGGCACGGCGAAGTCGACCCGGAGCACGATGAAGGAGCTTCTTTCCATCGCGGTCCCGATTACGCTCGGCTCGGCAGGTCTGCAGATCATCAATCTGTTCGATACGATGATCTATATGCGGCGGCTCACGGGCGCGCTGCAGTGGACCGAAAAGATGGCGGACTCCGCCAAGGGCGTCTATAATTTCTGCCAGACGGTTTTCGCGCTTCCCTGCTCGTTCATTCCGACGATTACCATCGCAGTCATTCCGGCAATCACCGCATCACTCACCAGAAAAGACCTTGCCGAGGCAAAGGCGACGTCTGAATCGTCCGTGCGGACAATGGCGCTCATTGCCATGCCGTGCGCGGCGGGGCTTTTCGTGATGGCAGAGCCGGTCATCCGGCTGCTTTGCTCGACGTATACGGAGGATAAAATTCAGCTTGCCGCGACGATGCTCGCGATTCTGGGACTCACAGTCATTTTCAATTCCCTCGTTCTGCTGCTCAACGCCATCATGCAGGCGCACGGGGATGTGGTCACGCCGGTCGTCAACATGCTCATCGGCGGCATCATCAAGATCATCGTGAACTATATTCTCGTCGGGCAGCCGAATCTCAACATTGTCGGCGCGCCGATCGGCACGTTCATCTGCTACATCTCGATCACGGCGCTCGACCTGATTGCTATGAAGCGGCACATTTCCGCCCGTCCGGCAATTTTCAAAAACATCATACGGCCCGGTCTTTCCTCTGCAATCATGGGCGCAGCAACATTCATGGTGTACCGCGTTCTGTCGAACGCGATCTCCTCGTGGAAGCTTGCGTGCCTTCTGAGCCTTGCGTTTGCAGTGGTTTTGTACGCGGTTCTGGTGGTCTTCCTGCGGTGTCTGACGTATGAGGACTGCATGCTGCTGCCCAAGGGAGAAAAGATCGCGAAAATCCTGAGAATTCGCAAAAAAAACTAAAAAAAGCCTTGCGAAAGAGGGCGAATTATGATAAATTTTACTAGCAAAGACCGCTATGATTTTGCTGATCTTCAGCGTCTGGTCGAGGTTCTGCGCGCACCGGGCGGCTGCCCGTGGGACGGCGCGCAGACCCATCTTTCCATCCGGCGCAATTTCCTGGAGGAAGCATACGAAGCCTGCGAGGGCTTCGATCTGGACGACGCTTCGCGCATGCGCGAGGAGCTCGGAGATGTGCTGCTTCAGGTGCTGTTTCACACGGACATCGAGCGCGCCGCGGGTCGGTTCGACCTGAACGACGTGTGCGACGCCGAGTGCAAAAAGCTGATTTTCCGGCACCCCGCGCTTTTCGGCGGCGAGGCAAAAAGCTGGGACGAGGTCAAGCAGCAGGAAAAGGGGCAGACCACCGTCACCGAGACGCTTGACGGCGTGGCTCGTTCGCTTCCTGCGACCTGGCGCAGCGAGAAGATTCAGAAAAAAGCCGCGAAGTGCGGCTTTCGCTGGGAATCGGCGGAAGAGTGTCTGGACAAACTAGACGAGGAGTCGGCGGAGCTTCGGCAGGCAATTTCCAACGGTGAAGACCCGGAGGAGGAGCTTGGCGATCTGCTGTTCGCCGCGGTCAATGCCGCAGCCTTTCTGCAAAAGGACCCGGAGCAGACGCTTCACCGGGCATGCGAAAAATTTATCCGCCGTTTCGGCGCAATGGAATCGGCCGCAAGGCAGGCTGGCCGCTCGCTGGACGAGCTGTCCCGCGAGGAGCTTCTTTCTCTCTGGTCCGCGCAGAAGACCGGTCAGACGGAAGGCGCTGTCAAAACTGAAACAACGATTGGAAAAGAGGAACTGTCATGAATAAAACCGAATTGATCGCAGAGGTCGCAAAAAAGTGCGGCATGAGCAAGAAGGACGCCGAGAAGGCTGTCAGCGCAACGTTTGATACCATCACCGAGGTTCTGTGTGCGGGCGACAAGGTCCAGCTGGTCGGCTTCGGCGGCTTCGAGACCAAAGCGCGCGAGGCGCGTATGGGTCGTAACCCCAAGACGAAAGAGCCCATCGAAATTCCCGCGACCACAGTTCCCGTCTTCAAGCCCGGCAAGGCGCTCAAGGACCAGATCAGCAAGTAACACCCCATCGGGAAGGCTGCGAAGCTTTCCCGATTTTCTTTTGATGAATCACAGGAGATGCAAGCTATGCGTTTGGATAAATATCTGAAGGTCTCGCGCCTGATCAAGCGCCGGACCGTAGCAAATGAAGCGTGCGACAACGCGCGCATTTCGGTCAACGGAAAGCCCGCAAAGGCGAGCTACGACGTCAAGGTCGGCGATCAGATCGAGATTGCCTTCGGCGCACGAACGCTGCGCGTGGAGGTTCTTGCCGTTGCCGAGGCGGTGCGCAAGGACGACGCCTCCGCCATGTACAAGGAAATCTGAGTCATACTTCCCGCGTCCTCGCCGTATACTTGATTATCCGGCAAGCGGAGGAGGATGCGACATGACACCGACACAGCCCAATGCGCTCGAAGCGCCGCACCAGCTGCAGCTCGACAGCCGCGCGCGGCTTCATATGACGGGGGTCATCGAGGTGGAAAGCTTCGATGAAAGCACCATCGTTCTGACCACCACGCGCGGAACGCTGATCGTCCGGGGCGAGGGGCTGCATCTGCAGCTGCTGCGGTTGGACGGCGGCGAGGTGCTGGTCGACGGAACGGTCGACGCGCTTACCTATGAGGACAGCCAGCCGGCAGGCAGCTTTCTGGCGCGGCTGTTCGGCTGATGGAGCTGCCGGTCTTCTTTCAGGCGGAGCAGGCAGCGCTCGCGGCATTGCTGGGGGTTCTGCTTGCGGCGCTGTATGATCTGCTGCGCGCGCTGCGAAGGGTCCTGCCCGGCGCTGCGGGTTTTGCGGACGGGCTGTTTGCGCTTGTCTTTTTCCTGTCAATGCTCGCTTTCGCGCTCTATCCGGGACAGGGCGTGTTCCGCCTTGGCTTCTTTTTGGAGATCGCACTGGGCGCGGCAGCGTATTTTCTGACGCTCAGCCGCCTGCTGCTGCAAATTTTTGAGGGCATCCTGCGCGCCATTCGGCAGATTTTGCATACGCTCCTGCAGCCGGTGCGGTTTGGTGCAAAAAAATTTTCAGTTTTTTTGAAAAACCTCTTTGCAAGATGCAAAAAATGGGGTACAATTATCGGTAAGATACCCGGAGACCGGACGGATTCTGAAAGGGGTCAGGCAAAGCATGAAACTCGTCAAGTCTTCCCTTCTGGTGAAGCTGGTTATCCTGATTCTGGTCGTGTACGCGACGGTGACGCTCGTGTCTCTGCGCAAGCAGATCACCGAGAAAAACGAGCAGGAGGCAATTCTCAACAGCTCCATCGCCGCGACGCAGCAGGAAAACAACCGGATTCAGGACTCCATCGACGCGCTGGGCACCGACGCGGGCGTCGAGGCAGTCGCGCGCGATAAGCTCGGCATGGTCGACGAGGGCGATATCGTCTTCTATGACGTGGGCGAATGACGGCAGACCATTCAGACGCGGCGTTTATGCGTCTTGAATAGAATAAAATGGGAGAACAGAACAAACATATGGATCTTACAGTTGGAGCAGTTGTGGAAGGCAAGGTCAAGAGTCTGAGCAAGTTCGGCGCATTCATCACGCTGCCGGATGGTTCCACCGGCATGGTACACATCTCGGAAATCGCCCACGCCTACGTCAATGACATTCGCGACCACCTGACCGAGGGGCAGGACGTGAAGGTCATGATCATCAGCCGGGAAAATGGAAAAACCAATCTTTCCATCAAGCGTACCCTTCCGCCGCCCGCAAAGCCGCAGTCCTCGCGTCCGCAAAATCGCAGCTACGGTTCTGCGCCGAGGTCCAGCGCGCCCAACGACCGGTCCGCTGCGCCGCGCCAGACGGCAAGCGCGCCCGCGCAGCCGCAGCAGAAATCGTTCGACGACATGCTCAAGCAGTTTATGACAGAGTCGAGCAGCAAAATGTCTTCCATCAAGCAGTACTCCGAGCATAAGACGAAAACCAGAAGAAGATAACAGAAATCGCCCTTTTCAATCGGAAAGGGCGATTTTTTAAGGAGAACTATATGAATATTCTGATTACCGGCGGCAGCCGGGGCATTGGCGCAGCCGCGGTGCGGCTGTTTTGCGCGCGGGGCGATTCGGTCTGGTTCCTCTATGAGAAGCGCCACGAGCAGGCGCGGGAGCTTTCGCGGCAGACCGGCGCGGCAGCAATCTGCTGCGATGTGGCGGACGAGCAGGCAGTTCTTGCCGCGTTTTCTCAGTTGCCGGCGCTCGATGCGCTGATCTGCAACGCAGGAATCGCGCACTACGGGCTGATTTCGGACATTACGCCAGACGAGTGGCGGCGGATTTTCGCGGTGAACGTGGACGGAATTTTCCACTGCGTGCGCGCGGCGCTGCCGGGGATGCTGCGAAAGCAGGCAGGTGCGATTGTGACGGTGTCTTCCATGTGGGGACAGGTCGGCGCTTCGTGCGAGGCGGCGTATTCGGCGACAAAGGGCGCGGTGATCGCGCTTTCCAAGGCGCTGGCGCAGGAGCTGGGTCCGAGCCACATCCGCGTGAACGCGATCTGCCCGGGCGTGATTCAAACGGACATGTGCGCGAACGTCGCGCCGGAGATTCTGGAGTCGCTTCGCGAGCAGACGCCGATCGAGCGGCTGGGAACGCCGGAGGATATCGCGCAGGCAATGGCGTTTTTGGTCGACGCGCCGTTTATCACCGGGCAGGTTTTGGGCGTTAACGGCGGATTTGTGATCACGTAGCATACTTTCGTGCAACAAAGGAGCATGTTCCTCCTAAGGGTAGAAGGGGATCTCCCCAAATACTTTTAGGAGGAATTTTTATGACCAGAACACAAAAGCTCGGCCTATGCACGTGGCTGCCGGAGGACCCGGTTTGCCTTGCAGAGGTCAACGACAATTTTACGCGGCTGGACGACAGCGGCGGTCGGGCGCTGCGGCTGGCGGAGGCGGCGATGGTCAACCTCGGCGGTCTGATGGCGGCGCAGGCGCACACCGGCGGCCACGCGGCATACGCAAATATGCAGGTTGACGCATTCCGCGACAGCGCGCAGATTTCTGCTTACGCCGGTGTGTTTTATCGCGGCAACTGCGTGGAGCTGCTGACCGCCGGTCTGGCGGACGGAACAGTAAAGGGCAGCACCACCGGCGGCAGCGGCGATTTTAACGCGGCGAACATCACGCGCTCTGTCAACGTCACGCAAACGTGGGCAAATCTCTTTACGTTCCATCCCGATGCGTTCGGCACGCTCACCAATCTGCATCTGCAAACCGCCAACTCGTCCAGCACGTCGAACGCCTCGCAGGTTAAGCTGTCGATCTGGGACGCAGAACGCGATGAAATGATTCTCGAAACGCAAATGGGAACCATTTCGCGCGGCAGCGGCGCCGATCTGCCCGTGGATTTCCCGGTCGAGCTGCTGCTCGACCCGAACAAGCGGTATGCGATGAAGCTGTGGGTCGAGTCTGCGAAGAGCGCCTCGGTTTCGATGTCGAGCCTTGTTTTTTCCGTTACGCCCGTGATTTACAACACCGGCAGCGTCACCATGCAGGAAACACCCATCCCGGCGGAGGCAGCGCGCGTTGAGCTGCTGCTGCACAGCGCAGGCACCGCCCCGGAGGCTTCGCTGCGCTTCGATGCCGGCGAATATTCTCTGCTTCACGCAACCCAGATCAAGCCGGATGCGCTTCCCGGCGGCGCAAGCTGCACCCTCCGCCGCTACACCGCAGACATTCCGGCAGGCGCGCAAACGGCGCAGCTCAAGCTGAGCCTGTCCGGAAACAGCTGCAAGGTCTATGATTATGCGCTTGTGATGCTGTAAAAACCTCGCGGCGGAGGGCTTGACTTTTGCCGGTAGGGCGCTTATACTATAAATGCAAGGGTGCTACCGGCAAACGGGCATGCTCCCCATGATTACTTAAAAGAAGTAACCGCTGGTTTGCTAGTCCGGGCGGTTACTTCTTTTTGCTACAGACCTTGACTTTCACCGGAGAGGGGCTTATACTATAGATACAAGGGTGCTACCGGCAAACAGGCAGTTCCCCAGTGTTACTATCTAAGAAGTAACCGCTAGTTTGGACGCTGGGCGGTTACTTCTTTTTGTTACAGACCTTGATAACGAGGCTGATAACACTGACCAGAAGAATACAAAACTGGAACAATTCCGAGTATGTAACCATAGCCGTGTCCCCCCTTCCTTTGTGTCAGGGGGCAACAAAAAGAGGTGTAGCCCCCTGCTGACGCGAGGGGAGCCGCCCGCTTGCCGTTTATCGGTAGCACCATGCACACCGTATCACATTTTTCCGCAAAAAGCAACCCCACCTCCCAAATAGAGGTGGGGTTTTGTCAAGAGGCAGGAAAAATCCCCGGGGCTTGCGCCCCGGGGACTTTTTTAGGAGATGTTCAATCTGAACTTAGAAAAGGTTCGGATTAGTCGTCGTCCTTCTCAACAACGTAGAGAGCAAAGACCTGATCCTCGCCGTCGTCGTTCTTGTCGTTCCAATCCATGTAGACGGTGTCGCCTGCATCGATGTAATCCGCAGCGTACTCCAGACCCTTGTCTTCCTTCACGACCTTGTCGCCGTCCTTACGGATGGAGTAGATCACGCAGTCCTTTGCAAGAGCGATGATGGTCTCGCCGTTGTCGTATGCATCGGTAAGCTCAAGAACGCCGTCCTTGTAGGTATCAACAGTGTACGACTTCTTCAGGTTGAAGTCAGCGTCCTTGTTGAGCTTCGCGGTGTTGACCTCGCCAATCTCTCTGTAACGGAACTCCATGAAGCTACCCTTGTTGGTTTCAACAGCCTTCGCATCGTCATCGCTGATATACAGCTCGGTCTTGACGCCGTTGACATAAGCCTCGAGGACGAAGTAGATGTCGCCATCGTCGGAGGTTTCAACCTGCCACATCCGTGCGTTAGCCGGGACGTAAGCCACGAACTTGCCGTCGTTGAAGCCAACGATGTCGTACAGGTAAACAACCTCTGCGTACTCGCCGTCGTCAGACTTTACGATGTCATAACCATGAGCAACCACGGACTTGACATCCGAGCCGGTGTAGCCCTTCCAGGAAACGTAGGAGCCGGTGCCGACGTCGTCGGTACGAACCAGGAACTCAGTGTTAGCAGTGACCTTGATGGAGTCCTCGCCTTCAATCTTGAGGACGGGCTTGCCCTTTACGAAGGTGACATTTGCATCATCGTCGTATGCATAGTCATCATCCGCACGGGACAGCGTGTACTCGCCCTTGGTGTTGGTCTCGAACTTGCCGAGCAGGTCATAGACAAAGTAGTATGCCTTGTAGTTCTGCTCGCTGATATCGGTAATCGCAGAGAGAATGTCCTTAACCGCCAGCTCGTACTTGTTGGCAATCTCATCGGGAGTCGTGGGCTTCACTTCAACAGCCTTGTCATCACCATACTTGATGGTAGCGACAACAACATCCTCAGTGACCTTCGCATCAAGACCAACAATGTTGGCATGGATGGAAGCAACGCCCTTGTTGTACTCAACCCAAACCTTGTCAAGAACGCCGTACTTGGAGGTATCCGCAGCGTCCTTCATGCCGATCACGTTGCCGTAAGCGTCATAGAAGAAGCCCCTGGTGCCGAAGTTTGCAGTGTCCTTGGACTCGTCGTAGCCGAGGTGGAAGTGTGCAGCGTCCTTGACGTACTCGCCGCCAATGCGGGTTTCGGAGGGATCGTCAGCAACGTCCGCATACTTGAAGCCGTTCAGACGGCCTTCCTTCGCGGTGACAACGTCAACGGACTGAACGCCCATGTCTTCGTTGTCATCCTGCTTGAAGGAGTAGGTGAACAGGACATAATCATCCTTCGCCAGACCAGCGGGCTTGTCGTAAGCAATATAGCCTTCGTTGTTGCTGGTATCGCCTGCGAAATCGAAGGAGCCGCAATCTTCATGGTTGGCGCTTTCGGTGCAGTACTCGTGGTAGTTGTGCTCGGTGTCCAAGCCGTCTTTGCTGACAGTGAACGGAACGATCTGAACCAGATCTTCGCCCTTCTTGTGGTCGTCGCGAGAGGTCGTGGTCTTGGTGACCTTTGCGAGCTTGCCCAGCCAGGTGTCGATGGAGCAGATACGGTAGACAGTCTCGTCCTTATCGTTCTTCATCTTGAATACCTGCGTCAGGGTGCCCTGTGCGCCGTACTTCTCATACTCGTCGGTCTTGAGCTTGCACTTGCTTGCAGTGTGCTGCAGCGTGATCTCGTCTTCAGAAACGAGTGCACCGTTGATGTAGTACTCAGCAACGACCTTCTTGGTCTTGGTGTCGTTTTCCTTGACGCCCAGAGCAACGAGGAGCTCGCAAGCGTTGAACTTGGTGGTGAAGGTAGCCTTCGGGCTGTCCATCACTTCAACGGTCTTGTCGTCGTCCTTGTCGTAGACCCACTTGGTGTAGGGACGCATAAAGGCATCTTCGGAGACGTCCTTTGCAAGCTTGAAGTCCTTGTAGAGCTTGTTGCCGGTCTTGACAGCACCAGCAACGGTCAGGTACAGCTTACCGCCGAAGGTCCAGACGCCGTCCTTGTTCTCGGTCGGCTTCCAGTTCGCGGACTTAGCTTCCTGTGCGTACTCGACAGTGTCAGCCTTCAGGGTGTTCAGAAGGATCTGAGCAGCTTCCTGACGGGTGAGGTCAGCTTCGGGCTTCCAGCCGTCAGCCAGACCGTCGATGAGGTCGAGCTTACGAGCCAGAGCCAGAACGTTGACAGCCCAGGACGAGCCGACAAAGCCTTCTGCTTCCTGATCGTAGCCCAGGGTGACCAGAGCCATCTTCAGGAACTGGGTGCCGGTGACGTTCGCGGTGGGAGCGAAGGTGTTGGCGTTCATGCCGGCGATGATGCCTGCACGGTAGCCGTAACCAACATAGGACTCGCCCCAGCGGCCCTTTTCATCGGCAAACGGGTTGATCGAGGTGTAGTAGGTGCTGATGTCGGAATCCTTGTTGTCAAAGATCGCGATCAGCTTCGCAGCCTCTTCACGGGTGATGTTTGCAGTCGGCCGGAATTCCCCATTGGGGTAGCCCTGCATGGTTTCGATGAGATCAAGGACCTTGACAGCTTCGTCGTAATCAGCGGCGATCTTGTCGGCGTCCTTGTACTCAGTTGCGCTAGCCATGGTTGCCAGACCCAGCAGGGTAGCCAGAACCAGAACCAGCGCAAGAACCTTTTTAAAGTTCTTCATTGAGTTTTCCTCCTGTCTAAATTTGATTGCCAGCGGGCAAAAGCCCCCTCGCTATCATCTGGCTGTATCATAATCCATCCGCACCAAAAGGTCAAGAGCCCCGCCGGAGTTGTAATGTTCTTGTAACATAACGCCCGCCCGTGTTACATTCGCCGCCGCCTCCGCTGGCGCGGCAGAAAAAGCGCCGGATTGCCAGCCCTTCTTTTTGCTGTTGCAAACCTTGACATTTTCGGGAAATCGGTTATACTGAAGATACAAGGGTGCTACCGGCAAACGAGCAGCTCCCCAGCTGTTACAAAGAAGTAACCGCTATCTTGGGGAAGATGGGGCGGTTACTTCTTTTTGCTGTTACAAACCTTGACATTCCGCAGATTCCGGTTTATACTTGAGATAAAGGAAGTGCTACCGGCAAACGGGCGCGCTCCCCAACATACGTTACAAGAAGTAACCGCTGGATTGCTAGACCGGGCGGTTACTTCTTTTTGCTGTTACAAACCTTGACAACGAGGCTAATAACTGCGACTATGAGCATGCAAAACTGGAACATGTCCGAGTATGTGACCATAATCCATTGCCCCCCTTTCTTTCTGTCGGAGGGCGCAAAAAGACGTTTTCCCTCCGCGAAACGCGTTGGGGAGCCGCCCGCTTGCCGTTTATCGGTAGCACCATTTTTACAATAGCACAAGATTTCCAAAAATGCAAGAAAAAGCCTCCCAAATCGGGAGGCTTTCGCAGTTCATTGACAAATTCTGCTTTTTATTATACAATAATTCTGCCCTTATGGGCGGGAGAGACGATACGATACACGGTAGGCGGTTCGGCTGACACTTCCGAAAGGAGGTGCATGCCAATGCGAATCACATTACATATTGGACCCTATACGGTCACAATTATTGTAAAGAGACGCGGAAACCGCCACTCGGCAAAGTGACGGTTTCTGAGGTTTATTGAAATCTTGTAACCACATTTGAGCCGAACCGCTTATCGGTATCGTCTCTTTCTTTTATTATAGCCGAATGCCGGAACTTGTCAAGGCTTATTCGTTTTCGAGCGCCATGACCTTGTCGATGCGGCGCTGGTGGCGCTCGGCGTGGGAGAACGCGGTATTCAGCCAGGTGTCGACGATCTCGAGCGCGAGCATTTCGCCCGTGACGCCCGCGCCGATTGCCATCATGTTGGTGTCGTTGTGTTCGCGGGTGAGGCGGGCGGACATCACGTCGGACAGCAGCGCGCAGCGGATGCCCCTGACCTTAT
>QWCY01005839.1_pt1 | contig 16176 bp, 16 predicted proteins | sample 1972631 | NCBI WGS metagenome assembly QWCY01 (sample SAMN09866696, study PRJNA288562) | Human gut metagenome isolate pre1_stool, whole genome shotgun sequencing... | isolation source: gut | host: Homo sapiens | place: USA: California
TGTGGACACTGTGTAAGACATTGCAGTACCGTAAGGTATTCGTCAATGCAGTAGTGGAAGAAACAAGAATCCCCCTGCTTTAGCTGTGGGGAGCGTCAAAAGGAGAAATCGTTATGGCATGGTATAATGGAACATTCAGCTGCGGTCATGAAGGCCGGGTAAACATAATCGGAAAAATGTCAGAGAGACAATGGAAAATTGATAAATATTTTTCCGGAGTGTGTGAGGAATGCAAGAAAAAAGAAAGGGAAGAAGCATTGTATTATACTCCATTGGAGTATATAAGTCAATATTTTTTGTTATTTCCCCAGCATAACTTCGAAGTTCGTCACGCCGCAGATCACATTGTCCGCTTAATTTCGACACCCGGACATCGTTGATCCGTTCTGCAGTACGGTTCTTTACGCAGAGATAGACAACTCCTTCTTCGCTCGAGAATGGCTTCTTTCTGGCATTTTTGCTGAAATATTCGATTGCTGTATAGTCTCCGAAGCAAATTCGCTGCAACGCGTCTATCATGGCCTGATCCGACTGCCGCACCACTTCCTGCAGATCGCACAGCAGGAAATTGTGCTGTTTCCAGCCCTGGTCCTGGAACGCATAGCCCGATCCCACATCAAATCCATAAATATAAAGAAGAATGGATCTTTAATGGTTCATTCCCTTTTTATACATGGAATAGTTAAAAAAATATACAAAATATTTATAACAAATTTATAAATATTTTATAACAGATTTAGTTGTAACTCGTGCGGAGAAGTGGTAAAATATGATAAGAAAATGAAAGGAGAGAGACATATGAAAAGTTTAAGATGTGGCAGAGATTACGCTGAACGGCCAGCAATATCTAGGCGCGATAGGTTCGAGATTGTCTGGAATGCGGAATCTTAGAAGCTCTTGATGCCGCTGGGTGGAGCCAAGAAGAAAAGGAAGAAGCTATAAGATTAGCTCGTGAAGGAGTCAAACAAATTAAAAATGCAAGCAGTAAACTGGTGCCAATACAAGGAGGTAAATAAAACATGATTGTTGCATATAAATTTGGAATACAAAAAGGTGGTGCGTTAAGTCCGGCAGAAGGAATTAAAGTTCATTTTCTTCATGCGGCGGCCAATGAGGGAAAGGTACTTTTAACGATGGGACGCTTTCCAAGCGCGGAATATCGTGATGACATTAATCAGGTGATATTGACAACGCGTAGTGGGAATTATGCTGTCATTGGCGATGTTGAAGATTTAAGCAAAATGGATCTGTTTGCACCACCAGAAGATTACACTGTTCCGTCAATTTGGAATGATGAGACTTCAGAAGAAGTCACCGGATGGTTTGCGTTGAAAAACTTGCGTGAAATTAAAATTAATCCAGGAGATTTTACATCAACATCAGGAAAAGATCTTTTGGATAGTCTTAATTCGAGAGCTTATATGGTTTATTGTGAAAAAGCCCCAAAATAGAAGGATAATCCATATGTCGGTAAGATCCGACATATGGAAATATGAATTATAAGGAGTATAGATCGAGATGGACTATTAAAGGGAATTGGTAAACCTGAATGAAGATTGAGCAAATTCACCCCGTGTCAATGATTGACACGGGGAAAAAATAGAAAAAATAGTATTAAAATAAACCTTATAGAAAAAAGTACCAAAAGTTTTGCGTAAGACAATATTTTGAGTTATAATAAAAGTACCAATAAAAAGGGACGCTTATTTTGGTACTTTACTAAGAAAGTGAGTGATGATGTATAGAAGAAATATATGGTTATTGCAGAGTAAGTACGCCGCAACAAAACATTGAGCGGCAAAGAAGAAATATTTTGGAAAGATTTCCGAGCGCACATATTGTAGAGGAATATTATACCGGGACCAAGACTCTAGGAAGGGGAAAATGGAATAAACTATATGCTTTGGTTGCTCAAGAGGTAGAAGCTGGCAAAAAAGTAACATTGGTGTTTGATTCTGCATCTCGAATGTCAAGAAATGCAGATGAGGGGTATGACCTTTACGAACATTTGTTTCGTATGGGCGTAAATCTTGTGTTTTTAAAAGAGCCGCATATCAATACCGATGTGTACAGAAATGCCACGAAAATCCAAGTGGAGATGACCGGAACCAATGCGGACATTTTATTGAAGGCCGTCAATGAGTATCTTTTGGCAGTTGCTAAAGAACAGATCCAATTAGTTTTTGAGCAAGCGGAGAAAGAAGTCAAAGATCTTCATCAGAGGACGTCCGAAGGAATGAAAACTGCAAAACTAAATGGAAAACAAATTGGGCGTATTAAAGGAAGAAAATATGAAACCAAAAAATCTATTGCTGCAAAAAAGATTATCATGAAGAATAGCATAGCATTTGGTGGTAGTAATACTGATATAGAAGTGATGAGGATTGCAGGCATCTCAAGAAATGCCTACTATAAGTATAAGAAGGAGCTTATTAAAGAAATTTATAAACCTATCGCAAAAGAATGGTAGTAAAAAGATCTACAGAAAGGAAGCACGGTAAAATGGATAATCACATTAACTTAAAATCCGTGTCAATTATTGACACGGATTTTTTTCATAGACGAGGAGTTGATTTTTTAATATTTTTCTTTTTAGGTTGATCGGGAGACATATATATTTCCACTTTGGTAAACCGTTTGCTGAATCAGAAAATTCAAAGTCCTGTAAATTTCTTAGATCTGATCTTATATCTGGAGTCATTACCATGGCTGCAGTTTCTGAAAAGTCTGTACCGATTCGTGGAATTTTTTCGCTCAAATAGGAATCGAGATCACGAAAATCATCTTCCATTGCGTATGGTAATAAACTCTGATTGTGATCGAATACAGGTGCCATTTTTATCGGTTGAAGAGTATCAGTTTGAAATAATATTCCATAATTTCCTTTGTGACGGTCAGTGTTGACTATAAGGGCATCTAAAACTAGCATTCTACGAAAAGCGTTTTCGCTACCAAGAGAAGAAAAGTATTGCAGGGTTTGGGCAATACCGGCTTCTACTCCGATGCATTTATAAATTGGAGCGAAACCATATTGCTCATTTGTAAAAAGCGGACATTTAGAGGCTTTTTTTTCATGGTAATTTACAACATCGTATGGAACGGAGTCTGGACAAAATACAGCGGCTAGTTGTGAAGCATACATCTCACTGTATGGCTCAAGCCCAGCATTCGCACCACCTTCAGACCCTCTTTTCATGAGGAAAATTTGATTGTCTAAACGAGTCCAACACTTTGCAAAAGTTCCATCAGTAGAAAATTCAGGGGAAGCTGTTGAAAAATGTTCACCATATAAACCACCTTCAAAGGCTATCCGAGCAACAACGTCATCGAAAGGATTTTGGAATAACGAAACATTATTCCAGGAAAGATGACTCTTTGCTGGACGAACCCAAAACGTATCATTTAAAGTTGCAGCATGTGTAACTTGAAGGAAGCCTTCTAAATCATAACAGTTGCAACGCTTAAGCAATTTTTCAATGTGCTGGCGATTGCTAGGTGCTCTACGATTTTCGATCCAGTCTTTAAATGTTTTGAAACCAATTGGTAATTGTGAAAATATATGATGAATTTCAAAATATAAGTCATTAAATTCATCTCTTGTACAGCTTACAGTTGCAACAATATTATCTTTATTCATTAATTCATATTCGTTTGTATTAAAATATGATACTGACATTTTTAAATCACCTCCGTAGTAATGGAACTATATTAATTTTATCATTTTCCTCAAAATAAAACAACAACTGTAAATGTGGAAGAAAGCTATTTATTATTTTTTTTCTGTGAAGCTTTATGCAGCTGTTCTATTTTACGCTGTAATATTTTCATGCTGTCAATATCTGATTGTGCAGCAAGTGTTCGAAGATCTTCTAAGGTCCACTCTTCTGTTCCTGCTGCATCGAGAAAAAGCGCAGCCTGTTCTTCAGAATGGGATGGATCATAAATGTATTCCTTTGCAAGTCTCTCACGTTCAGCCTGTTCTTGAATGCCTAGTTCTTCTTTGCGTTTTATTTTAGAGTCATGAAAAAAAGATGACCAGCTTATTCGACGTTTAACGGGAATCTGTTCAAGCTGCTTCTCTTCTTCCTGGGCAATTTCATTTTCTTTAGCTTGATATACTTCCAACTGCTTTTCAAGTTCATCAATTCTATTATTCAGAATAGCAATTTGTTTTTCATAAGAAGCTGCAGTTCCCTGAGATTTCTGCAGCGATTCAGTCGCATCAACGAGTTGTTGCTGAATGGAAATTTTTTCTTTCTCTGAATCCTGCAGCTGATGAAAAATATCTTCCTTCTCAATGGAAATTTTTTCATGCTCCTTCTGCATAGCATTTATTCTTTCTTGCAGGTCACCTTTAGATTTATGTAGATCATCTTTCTCTTGCTGGACGGCAAATTGCTGCTGCAACAAAGCGGACATTTCGTTGTAAGCGTCTAGTTGGTTATGAATCAATGGAACGTATTGCTCCATTGATTTTTGAATCTGTTCAATATCTGCACTGCTTTTTTTTTCAATATAATATTTCTTCCGAATAGACTGAAAAATTTCTACAGAAGAATTTTTTACGGAATCTTCCAACATGGCTACGAGATCTTCCGGATCTTGATCGAAAAGACTGATCATGCGTAATTGCCATGATGTAGTATCCTGGATCTTTTTTAATTTTGATAAACGTCTGGATGCCTGTTGCAAATTTTTGATTTCTTTCTGTAGTTGTTTTTCTTTTTTACTATTAGATTCTTTTTGGTGTATCAATTCTTCGATCGGATAGTTTTCTTCGATCTCATCCAATCGGTTTTCAAATTTCCCTTCCATTTCAATAGGAACAGCGGCATTCGCAAATGCACTTTGAATGGAAAGATATTCGGAAATGACATTCTCTGTTTCTGAATCTTCACGGCTAGACTGTATTGCACGAAGTTCTCTTCGGATGGAATCGGTCATTTGATTCAATTCATCCAAGCGGGAGGACAAATCCTGAACGGTTCGAATTTTATTATCTTGCACGGTTTGCAGGTCACGCAAATTTCTATCAGCCTCTTTTGAATATTCTCGAATGTTCCCTGTGCCACTAGTAACTGTGCGTTCGGAATTTTTTAACCTCCAGTATTGAATCATATAACGTTTTTGATGCTGCGTAAGGTATAAACCATTTGCTGAACGAAAACCAGAGCCGATGGAAGATTCAAAACCTCGAATATGTGGTGGCAGTCGTTTTAATGATTCTGGAATTTCCATCTTATTTAATGAAATGCGCTTTTGAATACTTGCGACAGTGTATGATTTTCCAAGAACGTAATTTCTACGGTATCGTCCGGCCGGAGTTTTAAAATCTTTAAATGAAAGATATTCAGAATTCCATTTTTGTGAAAACCCAATTTTTACTTGATATGACTTCCTCATTATAGAAAGAAAATCATCGTAGGAATCAGATTGCGCTATTGCCATGTCAATAGCTTCACGTAATCGTTGACTTCCGGATGGATCTTTCTTTTCCCTCCATGTTCCATAATCAACGCCTTTTCTTTTCCCTGGAACGTAAGTCAATTTTTTCAGTCCATATTTTTCGCAAAGCTGATCCGTTATCGGTTGAATGTTACTCTTCCACTGTCCATCTGAATAATGATACTTTACTCCGTCTACTAAACTGACAGAATTAAAAACTATGTGAGCGTGCATATGCGCGTGATCTGTATGGACAGAAAAAACGTATTCATATTTTCCGGCGAGATATTTTTCACAAAAATCCTGAGCAATATTGAAGCAGGTGATAGCATCCGTTTCGCCTGGTGCGAAACTAATAATGAAGTGATAACATTGTCGGCCATCCAATTTGCGAAATTCTTGTTTTGTTGCCATCATCCGGTTATATACTTCCTGTGTAGTGGAACCCGCGTTTCCTCCGATATAACGCTCTTCTGTTTTGTCAGGATTCAAAATATAATCAATGCAATTATAGAGTCCTGCGTTAGGATTTCCGGATTTCCGTTCTTTGACATGACTCAGTTTGGTGATTGCCATTTTGAAATCTCCTCTTCCAATTTTTGAAAATCAAACTCTAATTTTTCAAGCTGCCGTTTACATTCAGAGATTTTTTCCAACATTTCTTCCGGATAAAAAGATCCTGCCGAATTTTTTTCGATCTGCAAAAGTTTGCTGTCAATATTGAGTAAGGCCTGTTCGACTTGACGAAAATTCTTTTTTAAAAAATGAAAATTTGAAATTGTGGAATCGTGTAAAACGCTGCATAAGTATTTTGAAATATTTATTTTTGTGGATTCCGGATTTTCCATTTTTGCTTTTTCTAAAAAAATATCATAATCAGTTTGAGAAATTCGAATGGCAACTACCTTCGTCAGTTTCTCAGAGGCAGTTGCTTTTTTATTTTCTTTTTCCATCAATACTTTCCTCTTTTCTGTACTCGGTGATAAAAATTTTCGAGACAAATCAATTTAAAAAAGCCCATGGACGTTTTACGACCATGACAAAAATATCCATGGACGTTTTATGACCATGGGCTTTTTGTGGAGAAAAATGCGTTTTTTATGAAAATCCCGGAAAGCCGCATAAACACTGGGGCTGCAGGCTCATGGACGTTTTACGACCATAAGAAACACATTCCTATTTCTTAATTAGCAAGATACGCAAATTGTAAACAATTTGCATCTTGTTAGGGAGTCCCCTAAGACCCCTTTTGCTCGATTTTATATCGAGCGTAGGTATAAGGTAATGTAAATTTTTACAATTCTTACTTAATGTAGCTGAGATAATCTTCATCACTGTCTTCAAAATTTGTTTCATCACCATCATCAGTTGTGTTTGTTTCTATGTTCAATGCTCCAACAATTCCATCCATCACTGCGTCTGTGATGAGCTTTTTCAAAGAATTTTCTGGAGTGAAAATTGTGTCATATGCTTTTATTGCTTCAAGAAAAAAATCAGTTCGGTTTGCAAATCCATATTCATTGAAGCGTTCAATTTTTGAAATCAATTCGGGATTGCTCACATTGAAATGATAATTTTTGCTTTCCATTTGCTACCTCGATTCTATTTGAAAAACGGGACGTCCTCACCCCAAAAGGATGTCCCGCAAAAAATTAGTCAGCTAAAAACTCAAGATCATTTGAATCATAATGAGAAATTTTTTGTTCCGGAACAGTGCTGGATATTTCTTCTGTTTCAGAATTTTCTTCTACGTCATCAGTTGATTCTTCTGAAGGTGCAGAATTTCCGGTCGATGGTGAAACTGAATTTTTCAACTCAGGAGAATAAGTGCTCTGCAAAAACTTCCACATCTCTTCAAGATCTGGCTTTCCATTTTTGCTTGCAGACTTCAAATAAGCTAAAGTCTCTTCGTAACTTTCTGTCTGATACTGAACAGTCAAACGTTCCTCTTCTGCCATAAGTTTATTGAGTTTATCCTTTGTCTTTTTGATTTCGGTCTGAACCTTTTTTAACTTTGCTGTTGTTGCCTGAGTTTTTTTTCTTTCCATTTTAGTTACCTCACTTTTAATTTTTTATGAAACACAGAATAGTGATTCTGCATTTTTCTGATTATTTTGAAATGTGTGGTGTGAAAATAATTCACTATTTTTGTATAGGGACAGTCTGTGATGCACGATAATGGACTGTGCAGCGTGATGATAATTTGCTTTGCACTGCAATTTCTTCTTGCGAATGAAAAAAAGTAAACTGCTTAATAACTTTAATATATTTCTCTTTATTGAATGGCTGCAGTGCCTGCAGTACAATGGCAGAGCGTATTTTTTTTGAAAAGAGGCACGGAAGATCGAGCATCCTGGCCCTTAATATTTTTCCGGTTGATGTATCGAAAAGTGCTATGAATAAATTTATTCCGTACTTACAATTCGGAAAAATAAATTGTTTGCTCTGCCATGTGTCTAAGTATGGAGAATATGAGATGCTGCACCAGTCAGAAGATCCAAAGCGAAAAGAGATAAACATGATTTTTGAAAATTCTGTAATTCGAATTTCAAATTTTTTTTCGAATCCATCCAATTCTTTCAAAGAAGGATTTGCTCGAAAAATAAAAAGCACTGCACCAACTTCATCAAAATGTATATACGCACTATCTGGATAGCCGATGTATTTTCTGATACTGCTGGATGGAAATTCGTCTGCGCATCTATTTTTCTTCTTCATAAAAAATCGTATTTACAGTCTTGGTGTTTTCTTTTTCTTTGGTTTTCTCTTAGCAGTTTTATTTACAACTTTCTTTTTTTCTGAATTCACTTCTAGTTCTTGCGGAAGTAATTTTGTTGCAAGCTCTGGAAAAGCTTTAACTATTTTTTGATCCAGGACAGTTGAGTGTTCCCTAAATAAGTCAAACATTTTCCGCATACTTTTATCCGGATGAAAATTGTTCGGATCGGATTTTTTCCAATCTTTGTAATGACCAGAAAGAGGACTCTTTCTTTCGTCGGTTATTTCAAGCCCATAGTGTTGACAAAACATAATACTCATAACATCAGCTTCAAATTCTTTTTGATGCAAATTTGTATTCAGAGATTCTTCGACAGATCCATGTGCAAGAGCGTGTCCGAATTCATGTGTTAATGTTGAGAAAGCAGCGGTATCCTGTAAAGTTGAAGCAATATGAATTTCGTGTTCTGACGGACTGTGATAGCCATAAAGGGAAACTCCTTTAATATTTTGTTCCTGGTCTTGCAGAAAAACTTTAAGCCCAAGATTCTCTTCACAGTATTCTTTTAATATATTTGTGCAGCTTCTGTGAAATTCAGATGGAATTCCACGGTCAAGAAGCTTTGGATATTTTTCCGGAGGAAAGTTTGTCTGCGTAATATCAAATGTATATCCTTTTTTGAAATACGAAAGTTTCTCTCCTTCTATTTCTCCGACATCATAAGCGGCCTGCTGTTCTTTGGATGCTTTACTATAAGGAATATCTCCATCATCTGTTTTTAAAATAGTGATCGGTGTATGGACGTACACTTCCATTCCATGCTCACCTTTTTTTACAGAGTAACCAAGTTCTTTCCAGGCTTTAAAGGATTTACAGAGTAAAGCTCCTCTTTGCTGTTGAGCAATGAGCATCATGTTGCGTGGTGAATAAGCGTAAGAAAATTTGCTGGAGAACTGTAAAAATTCAACAATCTCTTCCGGATTTTGATTCCATCCATTAATAATCTCATTGATTTTCTTATCCAGACTTTCTAGTTCCTCTGATCTGTTTTTTTTCTCTTCGGCCATAAGGTATACTTCCTCTCTAAGTTACTTTAGTTTGCTTGTTTCATATAAAACTGCAGCATAAGACATAATTTTTCCGGTGGAAGAGTTAAACAATCTTTGATCTTCTTTTCCGGGATATGCCGATTCATAGCTTCTGTGATGTTTGATACTTCATCTTCGGAAAGTTCGAGTATATATCTTCGGATAACATCTTCCAGATTCCCGGAAAGATCCCAAGATTGACGCACATCATAAACAGAAATGGTTTCTGCGGCAGATTCTTCATCTGCCTCCAAGGAGGATGTGTTGTCTGACGTATCATAAATTACAGAATTCATTTTTTCGTTGACAGCATTCTGTAATTTTAAAGTGGCACTATCATCTTCCAATTTCTTTAACTGTTGAAGCAAAAAAAGATTTCCTTGCGGGCCATTCAGTTTCGGATCATCCAGATCCAGAGAACAAAATTCATCTTCGCTGAGTTCGAATAACATGCCGGAAGATTTCCCTTCTTTTAGATCATCGCGTATTTTTGCTTGAAGACCTTCATCCGGAAAATAAAATTTCTCCTGGTGATTTACTGTATGCAGGTTTCCGTTTTTATCACGGAAAATTTCAACTGGATGGGTATAAGGTCCATATTTTTTTGCCTTCAAATAAGAGGGATCATGGAATGGCTTATATTTTTTGTCGATGATTGGTTTACTTGCAAATGGAAGAATGATGCAACTGTCTTTATCCATTTGTGCAACTTCATTTGCATCCATAAGCGAACGCTGCAGGCGATCGTAGCTTGTGCTGCTGCTTCCGTTTTGACCGTATGAAACACTACCGGATGCCTTTTCGATTGTGGCAGCACCCAACATTTTACTGATAGTTTCCTGGGTGTCATACGCACCACGGCCGGAACCAAGAAATAAAAATACAGCACAGGAATCCATGAATACTTTCCATCCGTCACCCTTGTACATGGTTTGCAGCTGACTAATTGATTGCAGGAACAGCATGACAGCAATGTTACGAGATCGAAGGGTTGTGATTAAATGTTCAAAACCTTCCGGCCGTAACCCGTTGCCAAACTCGTCCATCCAACACTCAACACGAATAGGAAGAACACCATGGTAATTCTGATCTGCTTCTACCAAAAGTTCATCGAACAGCTGTTGATAAAGCATATTTCCCACAAAATTGTAGCTGCTATCGTTTTCTTTTAGGACTAGAAATAATGCTACTTTACTTTTTCCATCCCTGTGCCAACCGGTTCCAAGTTCCCATAAGTTCATATCATCTGCTTCAAAAATGCGCTGAATAGATTTCGAATAAAAGAACTTGAATTTTCCATTTAAAATTAAAAGAATGGAAGCAACTGTTTCGGGCGCACCTTCTTTTAATTTACGATAATCTCTGACAGCTGGATGATCTGGATACATATCTGCTAATGCATCCATTAATAAAGATAATTCTGTGGACTCTTCTTCATCCTCAGAGCGAGGTGGTACTTTTTTACTTTCCAGCTGCATGAGCTTTGTTACTTGATTTAAAGTTTGCGTAGCATATACAGGTTCCCATTTTAAACCGGCTTCTGCAAAAATCTTTTTTTTATCTGGTACAGATACAGCCCACACGAAATAAAAGAGAGACTGCAGATAAAGAGCGCAACCATCATCCCAGAAAGGGTCGCCTTTTTGGGCATCCGGGGGTTCCACAGACTTGAAAATATTCATAATCAATCGTGGAATATCATCTTCTGTTCGGATATAAACAAAAGGATTGTATCGATCAGAAGATTCCATGTTTTTTAAGTTCAAAACACGGATCTGATAACCGTTCTTTTGCAAATAGTTTCCATATTTTTCCACAAGTTCACCTTTAGGGTCCATGAATAAATAGGAAGAAATACATTTTAAAATATTTGGAGCAATCACAAATAATGATTTACCGGTACCAGGAGCACCGACAACAATCATATTATTATTTGGAAAGGATTTCGAACCGGATAAAGCCTGATTTACGTGTTTGGAAAGAATGCGGTTATTTTCCGGATGCTCAAGATCGGCCATGCGTTTATTTGCAGTGTCCGGGTCATCCCATTCTGCAGAACCATGTTCAATGTCTGAATGTGTGTTGCGATGCGTATCCAAATAAAACGCAAGAAAAAATACCCATCCGGTCAGACCACATCCAAGACTAATCAATGTGTACTGATTAAAACAGCGCCATGGATGATTCATCCATGACGCTGTTTTAAGATTTATATCATTACCAGGTTCACCCAAAATACCTGCAAATACAAGGCAGATTAATTCGACCAAAATAAGAATAAGCACAAGACTTTTAATTGGAATCTTTTTTTTCTTTATCATTTTTTCTCCTTATATTAAAGCTTTAAGTCTTTTTTCCTTATAGGGGAAGATTTAGGCTTGTGTTTAGAAGCAGGATTTTGAGAAAACTTTAAAATCTTATTTTGATTCTGGCCGAACTGTTTTGTTATGTTTTTGCGTCGAACTGGATCATAATAAGGTAGTATTTGCGCTCCTTTCATATTCAATAAAGGATTCGATGTTGGTGAATCATTTTTAAAAATTTCATATTCCTTTTGTGGATCAATTGCTGAAACAAGAGTTTTTCCGTCATCAGCAATGGAAAAAAGAGGAAGTTTGATATGCAATTTAGAACCAGGAATACGAGAAATAAAAGTCTTGTCATCCATAATATCATCAACAAGACTACGATTAATGGTAACGGGAAAAGCTGCTTCTTGAGTAGAAACATCTGGAGAGCTTTGTGAAACAGTTTTTTCCATAGATTTTGCTTTTGATGATTGCTTTTGAGGAGCTTCGGACGGAGTTTCAGTTTCTGCATACGGAATATAATCTAAACGATGTGTTTCGTCAGATTGTTCTGTATACTTGGAAAATTCTTTTCCAGACAGACTGCCGGAAGGAGTCTGAAGAATCCCTTTTTCATCCGGACGATAGACATTATAATTTTTTTCCGGATCAAGAAAAATAATAAAGCCCTTACCATTGTCAACGGAAAGAGCTTCCTGAATACGAACATATTCTCGGTCACCTGTCTGCAGCGCAATTTCATCTTCTCTTCTGGCAGCTACTCTTTGAGAAGGAATATATCGTTCGATTAACCCTGGTCGGTTCTTTAAGGTTTCATAACGATCGACTTCTTTCCCAGCCAGGGCTTGCTCAAAAGACTGTGCATTCAGATTTTTTCCTTTCTGCCAATTTTTTGGATCGGTTTTTTCCTTTATTTCCGGCGAAGCTGTTTTCATATAATCTTCCTCTGACATACGGCCAGAATCAAAATATTCTTGTTCAGTTATATCTTCTACCAAATCTTTAGCTGCATCCGGAAATTCTTCTAAATATGCTTTAATAGCTGCTGCGAATTGTTGCAGAGATTGATTCGCAACGGCAATCTGGATGTGATTATCTCCATATTTAAGATCCGGAAGAACAGAATAGTTCACGCCACGTTCGTCCAATATATCCAGAAATTGCTCTAGTTGCTCATTATCTTCCGAAGCATCTCCGAGTGCAAGACTTTTGATTTTATAATTTCCGGAAGTAAGAGCTTTCAACTCTTCAAAATCCAGTGGACCACCAAGATCGAGCTGGTTTGTTACATAAGATTCGTATAATGCCTGCCATTTTGCAACGTCTTTTCCACGTATGGCAATTTGCTGGCAGGAATCCTGAATATCCAGATCAGGAAGGAGACAGTAGGTAATTCCAACCTCTGTCATGGAATCCATGAGTTTATCCAACTGTTCCGGATCGCGTGTGGGGAGATTTGCGATAATATAATCTCCATCACAGGCTTTCATGAATTGTGTAAAACTTTTGAAGTCTGACGTGGAGATTATATGTTGCTTATGTAGTTTCATACAAAATTGAATCAGTCGGAAGGGAGAAAGCAGAGCTTTATTTACTACCTTTCCGGTTACACTACCTGCGGAAGCTGCTGCTTTAACAGCCCCTTTAAGAATAATCATTTCTGTGTTGACCAAGATAGCAAGGTCACCACTTCCACCTGCATCTTCAGCTGCCATTTTTAATACCTCCTTTAAATAACCTTTTTAGTTGTCTTTTTTACCTGCTTCTCGGGTTTCTGCTCAGGACGTTGCATTTTAGAAAGTAATGTATTTGTTCTTTCCTGCAAATTACCCAATGTACGCTCCATAGCGTAAATCTTACGCTGGACAGAAGCAATCTTACCCTTTTCTGGGTCCCACGGGACATATTCAAGAAGTTCTTTTCCGGTCAATGCCCGGCCAACGTTTTTTACACTATTGGAAACATCTTGTACGGCCTGCTTTGCATCGTTCAGCCGCTGGAATAGTACATCGAGAGAATCCTGCGTATGCTGCATTCCCTTTTGCAACGAAGCCAAAGCTTTTGGAACATGAATTTTTTCAGCAAACGATAAAAGCGCATTTTTTCCAGCAGTTTTTAATTTACTCTTAGTCTGCAGAACAACATTGGCAAGGCGGGACTTGTTAAGTGTTATGAGTTTTTCACTCTGATCAAGATTATTCTGTACAGTATCAACACTGTCAGAATCATTAAAAAATCTTTCGTCAATAGAATTTACCTGTTCTTTGAGTTCCCGGAATTCTACTTGCATTTTCTGATGCTCTTCTTGTAATTTATCCAGATGACTTCCGAGATATTGCAACAGATTAGCTGCTTGAGACATATCATTTTTCAGAAGAGCCTGTAGTATCTCTTGAAATGGTTCCTGATCAACCAATGGAAGAGATATATCCATAAGATTTTCCATTTTTGCTTGTTGATGTTCTGCCTCCGGACTTTCCGGAGTGGTGTTTTGATGCTGCATAACTTCTTCATTGTTGGATGAAGGGATACTAATTTCAGGTGCAGAATTAAGATCAGGGACAGCAGTTTCTTCTGGAGTTTGTTCGGAAAGCGGAACTGCAACTTCTTCGTTTGGCTTTTCAAGAGTAATAGAACTTCTGGTTGGCCGCTGTGGAAGTTGTTTTCCAGAATTTAAACATTCCCTTGCTTCTCTTACATAGGAAAGTAGAGCATTTGCATAAGATACATTTTTTGAATCACAATTTAACTTCTGCAATCGTTTGGCTCCAAGTTCTGTATCGTTTAATTGTTGATGCCGCTCAAGGTAATCCGATAAAGCAGGTGGAGTGCTGTGCGTAACGCCATCCATTAACGTGTCGGCCACTTTAACTTTAGAAAGATCAAGGAATGCATTATACTCCTGCGGCGTACCATTCATCAAATAATGAAGTTCATAATTAAGAACACCGGATTCTTGGTGAATCAAAAAGCTATCTGCGTCTGATAATGGGATTTTGTCTCCGACGGACAACTTTTCTACTGTACTTTGCAATATAAAAATCATAGGCTCTTGTACATCTAATTTACTTTGAGAACCCCATGTTTCACGGCGTTGCTGCATAGTAGCCAAAGGGAGTTTGATTCCATTTTTAATCTCTTCATCTGGCATTCCAGAAGCTTTTTCCAAGTTGATTTCATTAAGCTCATCATTAGTCAGTTGATATATGTACCTTCGAATAACATCGTCCAAAAGCCCGGTCAAGTCCCAGTCTTTCTTTCGTTCTTCAAAATTATTTTCAATTTCTTGTGACATAAGAACCCTTCTTTCTTTTTAGTTCATGTGTTGTAACTGATCCTGAAAGGATGTTGAAGTGTTGGATAAACGATTGGCTGTACGTTTCATTCCATATAATTGCTGAGAGTATAAAGCGATCGCGTGTTCTCTTTGATTTAAAAGGTATAGATTGATTTCCTCTAATTCTTCGTTGGAAAGTTCGAGAGTATGACGATCCAGAAGAGTTTTTAATGTGGATGAAAAATCCCAATCCTTTTTCCGGGGGCCCAGTGACTCTGACATATGGTTTCCTCTTTTCTACAAGTCAAATTTTACTCATCGTTTTTTTTGGACGTTTCAGTGGATGCTGCGTAGGACGTGACTTCTGTTTGCGCTGCTCTTCATATTTGTGGTCAATATATGATAAGTCCTGATCGCGAAGCGCACGTACATTTTCAGCTCGTAATTCATAGTCAGATCCATTACTTGGCTTACCTTCTGCAGCGAGATCTGCCTCGATTTCATCAAGAGATTCATAGTATGATCGGTAAATACTCGCAACTTCTTCCACGTCTTCCGGGGTATAACCATTTTTCAAGGCAATAATTTTATGCTTTTGGACCCGAGGATCTTCTTCTTGCTCAACAGTCTTATTTGGTTCATCAAATGCTATTTCCTGATCTATTTCTTGACGTAATTTTTCTGCTTTCATTAGGTCAAGTGTAGACACCATCGCAGATAAAAGCTGTTTTTGATTTTCAACCAGTACTTCTTGTCGCTCAATTAATGTATCTATATCCATAGTTTCTTTCTCCTTTTTGTGTAATAAAAAAGACTGCTTAGCAGTCTTAAATGATTGGGCGTTTTTGGGAACATTTTGTATGCTTTAAATAGCGGCTCATCAGGCAAATCTAAACCAGAATTAAGGCAGTATCTACATTTGGATACATATTTATCAAAATCTGTCAAGTATTTTTGCTGCCATGATCCTTTCTTTACAGATTGCTCGTTAAAAATCTCGTGAATTTTCATGGATTTCTCAGAAAGTTCCGCTTGCATTTTGTCAATAGACTTATAGTATGATCGGCAAATACTAGCAATTTTCTCCGCTTCTTCTGGAGTATAACCCTTTTTCAAGGCATTAATTTTATGTTTTTGAATCCGAGGATCTTCTTCTTGCTCAATAGTTTTTTTCAGTTCAGCAGAAAGCTGTTTTTTATCTTTGATTGGTCTTTTTTGTTTTTGAATTAATGCATTAATTGCAAATTCCGGCTCATCTGACCACGCATTCCGCTAAGAGCTGATCAGTCTTTCCGGATGTAACTGAACGCGTTTCCGCTTCGGCTGATCAATAAGTTT
>QWCY01004927.1_pt1 | contig 16158 bp, 14 predicted proteins | sample 1972631 | NCBI WGS metagenome assembly QWCY01 (sample SAMN09866696, study PRJNA288562) | Human gut metagenome isolate pre1_stool, whole genome shotgun sequencing... | isolation source: gut | host: Homo sapiens | place: USA: California
GTTCGGCGACGAGCCGATGTCGCGCGACATGCTCCGCTGGCTCTATACGGCCCTGACGCGCGCCACCGATAAATTATATCTTGTAAATTTCGATGAAAAATTCTATGAATAGCGAACGGCATCCCCTTGAACCTTTCCTGCCCGAAAACGCCCGCCTGCTGATGCTGGGCAGCTTTCCGCCCAAACGCATCCGCTGGTCGATGGAGTTCTTCTATCCCAACCTGCAAAACGACATGTGGCGGATCGTGGGCTACCTTGCTACGGGCGACAAGATGCACTTCCTGGAACCGGGCGGACGGCGGTTCGACCGGGAGCGCATCGAGGCTTTCTGCCGTGAGCGGGGGATTGCGCTCTACGATACGGCCGTGGAGGTCATCCGGCTGAAGGACAATGCGTCGGACGCGTCACTTCAAGTGGTGCGCGAAGTAGATCTCGAAACCCTGCTGGCCCGCATTCCCGCCTGCCGGGCCGTCGTCACGACGGGACAGAAGGCCACCGACACGCTGCGTGCCATCACGGGCTGCGGCGAACCGGCCGTGGGGGAGTGCGTGCCGATGCCCTTTGCGGGGCGCGACCTGACGCTGTGGCGCATGCCCTCCTCGTCGCGGGCCTTCCCGCGTCCCGTGGAGTGGAAGGCGGAGTTTTACCGCAAAGTGTTCTCCGAGAACGGGATTCTCTGACGCTTGGGCGGAAAGAACCGGCCGGACAGACGAAAAAAATTGGATGTCAGCTTTGCACGGCATTCAAAAAAGGCCTATCTTTGTTGTATAAATTATACAATATTCTATTTTGACTTCCGAAAAGAAAATCGACAAAAAATATGTCGAGACGCCCCTGATGAAGCAATATTACTCCATCAAGGCTGTACATCCCGACGCCATTCTGCTGTTCCGCGTGGGCGATTTCTACGAGACCTTCGGCGACGACGCGATCAAGGCCAGCGGCATTCTGGGCATTACGCTCACGCGCCGCGCCAACGGATCGGCGACGTACGTCGAACTGGCGGGATTTCCCTACCATGCCATCGACACCTACCTGCCGAAGCTGGTGCGGGCGGGCGAGCGTGTGGCCATCTGCGAGCAGCTGGAGGACCCCAAGCTGGTGAAGGGACTCGTCAAGCGCGGCGTGATCGAACTGGTGACTCCGGGCATCGTGCTGGGCGACAACATCCTGGCCAACAAGGAGAACAACTTCATCGCGTCGGTCTATTTCGGCCGGCAGACGACGGGCGTGGCTTTTCTGGACATCTCCACGGGCGAGTTCTATGTGGCCGAGGGAGCGGACAGCTATGTCGACAAGCTGATTTCGAACCTCCAGCCCAAGGAGGTCGTCTACCAGCGCGGCTACGAGGACCGTTTTTCCGGTTCGTTCGGGTCGAAACTCTACACCTACCGTCTCGACGAGTGGGTCTTTTCGGAGGACGTCAACCGCGAGAAACTCTGCAAGCAGTTCGGGACCAAATCCCTCAAGGGCTTCGGCGTGGACCACTTCACCAGCGGCATTTCGGCCGCCGGGGCCATTCTCTACTACCTCGAATTCACCGAGCACCGCGAAACGGGCCACATCGCCTCCATTGCGCGTATCGACCAGGACGACTACGTGTGGGTCGACAAGTTCACGATCCGCAACCTGGAGCTTTTTTCGTCGAACGGCGCGCGCGAGAAGTGCAGTTTCGCCGACGTGATCGACCGCACGCTGACGCCGATGGGCGGCCGCCTGCTGAAACGCTGGATAGCCATGCCGATCAAGGACCCCGCGAAGATCAACGAGCGCCTCGATGTGGTGGAACGGCTGATCAAAGACGCCGATCTGGCGGATGTCATCCGCGAGCAGGTGTCGCTGGTGGGCGATCTGGAGCGTATCGCGGGGCGTATCGCCGCCCAGAGGGTCACGCCCCGCGAACTGGTGCAGCTCAAGAACTCGCTCGGAGCCATCGAGACGCTCAAGGCTGCGCTGGAGTCCACCGACGACGACCGTCTGCATGCGCTGGCAGAGCAGATCGACCCTCTGGCGGAGGTCCGCGAGCGTATCGCCCGCGAAATCTACCCCGACCCGCAGAACAACCAGATACAGAAGGGCGGCGTGATCGCCGACGGCGTCGATCCCGAACTGGACGACCTGCGCCGCATCGCGCTCCACGGCAAGGACTACCTCGCGCGCATCCAGCAGCGCGAGAGCGAGGCCACGGGCATCCCGTCGCTCAAGATCAGCTACAACAACGTTTTCGGCTACTATATCGAGGTCCGCAACGCCCACAAGGACAAGGTCCCCGAGACGTGGATCCGCAAGCAGACCCTCGCCAACGCCGAGCGTTACATTACGGGCGAACTGAAAGAGTACGAGGAGAAGATTCTCGGCGCCGAGGAGAAGATGCTCATCCTGGAGCAGCGCATCTACGCCGGGATCATGGCCTATATCTGCGGTTCGCTGGCGCCGATGCTGCGCGACGCCGCCGCGGTGGCGCGCATCGACTGCCTCCAGTCCTTCGCACGCATCGCCTGCGAACGCCGCTACGTGCGTCCCGTGCTGGACGACGGCAAGCGCATCGACATCCGTCAGGGCCGCCATCCGGTGATCGAGACGCTGATGCCCGTGGGGGAGGAGTACATCCCCAACGACGTGATGCTCGACGACAAGCAGCAGCAGATTATGATGATCACCGGACCCAACATGTCGGGTAAGTCGGCGCTGCTGCGCCAAACCGCGCTGATCATCCTGATGGCCCAGATGGGTTCGTACGTACCCGCGAAGTCGGCCCATATCGGCTATGTGGACAAGATTTTCACGCGCGTCGGGGCTTCGGACAACATTTCGCAGGGCGAGTCGACCTTCATGGTCGAGATGCTCGAATCGGCCAGCATCCTCAATAACATTTCGGACCGCAGCATCGTGCTGCTCGACGAAATCGGCCGCGGCACGTCGACCTACGACGGCATTTCGATCGCCTGGGCGATGGTCGAATACCTTCACAACCACCCCTCGGCCCGCGCCAAGACGCTTTTCGCCACGCATTACCACGAGCTGAACGAGATGGAGCAGATGTGCTCCCGGGTGAAGAACTACCACGTCTCGGTCAAGGAGATGGGCAACCAGATCGTCTTCCTGCGCAAGCTCGAGCGCGGCGGCACGGAGCATTCGTTCGGTATCCACGTGGCCCGCATGGCCGGCATGCCGGTGTCGATCGTCTCGCGGGCGGACGAGATTCTGCGCAACCTCGAACTGGTCTACGGCAACAACGAGATCGTGCCGAGCCGCAGCCTCAAGGAGCGGGGCCGCAAATCCGCGGCGCAGGCCGTGAAGGAGGCCGCCGAGAGCGCCGGGCCGCAGAACATGCAGCTGTCGATGTTCCAGCTCGACGATCCCGTGCTGGTGCAGATCCGCGACCAGATCAAGGGCCTCGACATCAACTCGCTGACCCCGATCGAGGCATTGAACAAACTCAACGAAATCAAGAAGATAACCGGCATATGATGAAGTGTCGCTTTAAGTGCGCCGCCCTATTCGCGCTCTGCCTCTGCGCTTTTTCGCTGTCGGAGGCTGCGGCTCAACCGGCCGACGTGCTTCGCAGGCTGCATGCGAAATACGACCGCGTGACGCAGTTCGACGACGGGCTTGCCCGGGTATCCAAAAACAGCCGTCTCGGCTATGTCGATACGCTGGGAAAGGTGGTCGTGCCGCTGGTTTACGACGATGCCGTGCGTTTTCACAACGGCTATGCCGCGGTCGGCAAAGGCGGGGACGAAGACCGGAAATGGGCGCTGATCGACCGCTCGGGCCGTGAGATTACGCCGTTTGCGTGGGATCATGTGGGCAATGTCAACGACGGCGTGGCTGTGGCCTGGACCCGGGAGGGTGCGGCGCGCAGTTATGCGCTCGTGGATACGCTCGGTCGTGTCACGCCGCTCGAATACGCCGTATGCGGCGATTTTTCGAACGGTTATGCTGCCGCGGGCGTCGGGGAACTGACCGTCGAAAAAGTCGTACAGCCCGGTATGTCGCGTGTTCCGGACAAACTCACCTTCACGGGGAAATACGGCTATATCACCCCTGATGGAAAGCCGGCGATTCCCGCGCAGTTCGACGAGGCCGGGAAATTCGGCGATGACGGTCTTGCTCCCGTCGGTATGCAGGGGAAATATTATGTCAAGTGGGGTTTTGCCGACCGGGCCGGAAAGATAGCGATCCCCTGCAATTATTACAGCGTAAACGCCTTCGAGCGGGAGCGCGCCGTGGTGGCGAAGGTCGTTGCGGGAGGCAAACTCGCCTACGGATATATCGGTCCCGATGGCCGGGAGGTGATTCCCTGCGCATACGACGAGGCCATGCCGTTCAAGTTCAACAATGCCTGGGTCGGCACGGAGCAGGAGGGCGAGATGTCTTATCAGCTGATCGACGCCGAGGGCAAGGTCATACTGCCGTATTCGGTGCTGAACTTGCAGGACGGCGGGAAATTCGGACAGGCGGCCTGTGCGGTCCGGGGCGACGACGGACGTCTGCGCTATGGCATCCTTGCCAACAGCGGTCGCCCGATTCTGCCGTTCGAGTATGATGAAATCACGATTTTTTCGGAATGGAATGCCGCCGAAAATCGTTGGACAGAGGCCGGAATGGCTACCAGGGACGGCGTTCAGTACAGTTTCGACATCTCCAAACGCGACGAATAGGGCATCGTCCATGCCTCGTTCGGCGGACTGGGCATCGCCTTCTGGATGGGCGCCAACCCGATCGCCGGGGCGATGATCTCCGCCGTGCTCTCGGCGCCGCCTCTCCTTTGTAGAGATACGAAAAACCCGGGCCTCATCGAGGTCCGGGTTCGGTTTTGCCGCGTTTGTTTTGTGGGTTGCGTGGCTATTTGCTGCTCTGGATCAGCGAACGGATGTTCTGGATCAGCATCGCTACGGCCACCGAGTTGAAGCCGCCTTCGGGAATGATCACGTCGGCGTATTTCTTCGACGGCTCGACGAACTCCTCGTGCATCGGCTTCACCGTCGAGGTGTACTGCGTGATGACCGACTGCATCGTGCGCCCGCGCTCGCAGACGTCGCGCAGGATACGCCGCGCCAGCCGGATGTCGGCGTCGGTGTCGACGTAAACCTTGATGTCCATCAGGTCGCGCAGCTCCTTGTTCTCGAAGATCAGGATGCCGTCGACGATGATCACCTTCGAAGGTTTCACGCTCACGCTCTCCGACGTGCGGTCGTGGTCGACGAACGAGTAGACCGGGTGTTCGATGGGCACGTTGTTCTTCAGCGCCTTGATATGCTCCACGAGCATCTCCGTGTCGAAGGCCTGCGGATGGTCGTAGTTGAGTTTCGTACGCTCCTCGTAGGTGAGTTCGGGATGCGCCTTGTAGTAGTAGTCGTGGCAGAGCGTCACCACGTCGTCGCCGACGAACGCTTCCTGCAAACGCTTGACGAGCGTCGATTTTCCCGAGCCGGTTCCCCCGGCGACTCCGATTACCGTTACGTTCATAAGATCAGTAAGTTTTTGATATTATAGACCGTTTCATCGCATCTGATCGTCTTTATTCGCCGCCTCCGGCTTCGTTTGCAAATCCGACCCTCCCCTAAATTCCCTCCTCGGAGAGGACTTTATGGCATCCGTCGTCCGGATTATTCTCAACAATGCGATTTGCGGTGGTTATTAAAAAAAAGGATCACCCTCCTGAAGAGGGCAATCCTTTTTCTGACTGTCGTTTTATGCGTCGATATTCGCGTAATGCGCATTTCGCTCGATGAACTCGCGGCGGGGCGGAACCTCGTCGCCCATCAGCATCGAGAAGATGCGGTCGGCTTCGGCGGCGTTCTCGATGTTCACCTGGCGCAGGATGCGCGTGTCGGGGTTCATCGTCGTCTCCCACAGCTGGTGGGCGTTCATCTCGCCGAGACCTTTGTAACGCTGGATGTGCACGCCCTTGCCGAACTCGGCCGAGATCTCGTCGCGCTCCTTCTCGGTCCAGCAGTAACGCTCCTGCTTGCCCTTCTTCACGAGGTAGAGGGGCGGGGTGGCGATATAGACGTGGCCGTTTTCGATCAGTTCCTTCATCTTGCGGAAGAAGAACGTCAGCATCAGCGTGGCGATGTGGCTTCCGTCGACGTCGGCATCGGTCATAATGATGATCTTGTCGTAGCGCAGTTTTTCGAGGTTCAGGGCCTTGGAGTCCTCCTCGGTTCCGATCGTGACGCCGAGGGCCGTGAACATGTTCTTGATCTCCTCGTTCTCCCACATGCGGTGCTCCTGGGCCTTCTCGATGTTCAGGATCTTACCGCGCAGCGGCATGATGGCCTGGAAATTCCGGTCGCGGCCCGATTTGGCCGTACCGCCTGCCGAGTCACCCTCGACGAAGAAGATCTCGGCGATCGAACGGTCGCGGCTCGAACAGTCGGCGAGTTTTCCGGGAAGCCCGGCGCCCGACAGCACGGTTTTGCGCTGCACCAGTTCGCGGGCGTGGCGCGCCGCGTGGCGGGCCGTAGCCGCGAGGATCACCTTCTGCACGATGGCCTTGGCGTCCTTGGGGTTCTCCTCCAGATAGTCGCCCAGCGCCGAGGCCAAGGCCTGGTCGACGGCGGCCGCAACCTCGTCGTTGCCCAGTTTGGTCTTGGTCTGTCCCTCGAACTGCGGCTCCTGCACCTTCACCGATACGACAGCGGTGAGTCCTTCGCGGAAGTCGTCGCCGTTGATGTCGAACTTCAGCTTGGCGAGCATGCCCGAATCCTCGGCGTACTTCTTGAGCGTACGGGTCAGCGCACGGCGGAAGCCCGTCAGGTGCGTACCGCCCTCGATGGTGTTGATGTTATTTACATAGGAGTGTACGTTCTCCGAGAACGAATCGTTGTATTGCATGGCCACCTCCACCGGGACGCCGTTCTTCTCGGTGTCGAGGTAGATGATCTGCTCGACGATCGGCGTGCCGCGCGTGGCGTCGAGGTACTTGACGAACTCCTTGAGTCCCTCCTCCGAGTAGAAGTGGTCCTCGCGGGTCTTGCCCTCCTCGTCGGGACGCTTGTCGTAGAGGTTCAGGCTGATGCCCTTGTTCAGGAACGCCAGCTCGCGCAGGCGGTTGGCCAGGATGTCGTATTTGTATTCGGTGGTATGCGTGAAGATCGAGCCGTCGGGCTTGAAGGTGATGATCGTACCGCGGTCCGTACATTCGCCGACCACCTCGACCTGCGAGGTCGGGGCGCCCTTGCTGTAGGTCTGGCGGTAGATCTTGCCGTCGCGGCTGTGGATTTCGGCGATCAGCAGCGTCGAAAGCGCGTTGACGCACGAGACGCCGACGCCGTGCAGACCTCCCGAGACCTTGTAGCTGCCCTTGTCGAACTTACCGCCGGCGTGGAGCACTGTCAGCACCACTTCGAGCGCCGATTTGCCCTCCTTCTCGTGGTAGTCGGTCGGAATGCCTCGGCCGTTGTCCCTGACGGTGATGGAGTTGTCCTCGTTGATCGTCACGTCGATGTCGGTGCAGTAGCCCGCCAGCGCCTCGTCGATCGAGTTGTCCACGACCTCGTAAACCAGGTGGTGGAGACCCTTCTCGCCGATGTCGCCGATGTACATGGCGGGACGCTTGCGCACCGCTTCGAGACCTTCAAGGACCTGAATGTTCGACGCGGAGTATTCTTCTTCTTGTTTTTTAACGTTTTCTAATTCGGTACTCATCGTAGTCTTTAAATATCGTACAAATATACGGAAAATTTCCGGATAAAACAAGAAAGATGCGGTATTGGATTTGGTTAAAATGTAATGGATTCACTTTTGTAAAAAAATGTAAAAAAATGCCGTATATATGAAATTTATTCGTATTTTACACTCGGGTAGTTAAAAAAATGGAATATTATGAAAAATTATTGGAAAAGTTATGCAATTATTGCGTGCTCTGCGATTTTAATTGCATGTTCAACCAATGAAGGTATCCGAGATGTGGATTCCGGAAATGTACAAAATACAGGGAATATCGAATCAGAGATAAATGCCAATCTGATTTTGGTAAATTACATGCACGTTGTCGATAGCTGCGTCGTATTGAACCTATCTCAAAAAGAGGCTGAAGCACTCGGGGTTTCTGATTATTATTATCAAAAAGCGCAAAAAACCGTGCTGGAGGTTAATAAAGCGATGAAAGAATCCATAAAGGAGCATCCCGATTGGCCCGTTTACTTGAAAGGGCCAAAGGAACTTCGCGAAGAAAATGATTCAATAGCGGTTTCTCAAACCCGCTCTGAAGAGCCACTGCCTTCCGGTAGATTGAATGCCCCTGATCAGGCAGAGGTATCCAAGGTTTTTTTCGCTCCTTCCACGGTTAATGCGGTGGAGTTCTTGTGCTTGAATCGGGTCGCTCCTTGCCGGTTCGTTTGTAAGACCAAAGCCCAAGGGCAAATCTCTGGTCAACAGGGCTTTGGATATCTTGGGATAAATAAGAAATTACGTGCTATGCTTGCCGCAAGCAATACGAGAGCATATGTATATTTTCAAACGACCGATCCTTTTGGGGGTACATGTTCTTGGAAAAGTTATTATCAAGGTATAGATTGACTTGTTGTTTCGTGTGTTTACGCCAGTTCGGCCTTGAGGTCCACCTCGCGGATTCTGCCCTTGGAGAAGAGCACGGCGCGGGCGGGGTAGTTCTCGATCAGGGCCGTGTTGTGCGTCGACATCACCACGGCGCAGCCCTGCGAGGCGATCTTCTGGAACAGTTGCATGATGCCGTCGGCCGTCACCGGGTCGAGGTTGCCCGTGGGCTCGTCGGCCAGCAGCACCTGCGGGTCGTTCAGCAGTGCGCGGGCGATCACCAGCCGCTGCTGCTCGCCGCCCGAAAGCTCGAACGGCATTTTGTAGCTTTTCGAGCCGAGTTCCACCAGCCCCAGCACCCGGTCGATGCGCTCGCGGATCTCCTGCTCGCGCTTCCAGCCCGTGGCCTTCATCACGTAGTAAAGATTCATAAAGACGTTGCGGTCGGTGAGCAGCTGGTAGTCCTGGAAGACGATGCCGATGCGGCGGCGCAGGTAGGGGATGTCCTTGCGGCGCAGGCGGCGCAGGTCGAATCCCGCGACATATCCCTTTCCGGTAAGGAGTTGCATCTCGGCATATAAAGTTTTGAGTAAACTGCTTTTCCCGCTCCCGACACGTCCGATCAGGTATACGAATTCGCCCGGGGCCACCGACAGGTTGACCTCCGAGAGCACCATCTCGCCCCGTTGCAGGAGTTTCTTCTCCGAGCAGCTGCCGAAGGGATTGTCGGCATGGTAGATAGCCACGTCGCGGAGATTTACGACATATTTTTCATTCATAGCGTTTCGCTCTGTTTTCCGAACAAACAAAGATAAGCAAAATATCCGTATGCCCTTCATCCGTCCGGTAAAAAAGCGTTCCGGCAGGCGTCCGGAGGCGGGTGCGGCGCGGATTTTGCGCAACCCCTCGCGGGCGATGGACTGCGGCAGACGCTCCGCCTGCTGCTTCGGAACGGGCCGGCGGCGCGGTTTCGGCTGCCGAGGCTCCGAATCCGGACAATCCGGCTCCGGTGCTTTCGGTCCGACGGGGCTGCTCCCGGCATTTGTCAAATAAATTTGCGAATGCCCGCGTTTTGTACTATCTTTGCACTGTTTCCGATTGACTTTGCGCGGAAAGACCGGGGGTGCCTGGTTTTGACAGCAGGCAGAGTTTGATTGTAAGCACGCCGAGCGCTGTGTGGCGGCTCGTTAATCCCGATGCTCAAACTACAAATGGCAATAACAGCCTTGCACTCGCTGCCTAATTTTCAAGGAAAATTGGCTTAATCGCCGAAGCCCAGGCGCTTTGGCGACGAGTATCCCGAAGGGACGTTCCGCTCTTTAACGGCTCTTCATACGGGGTATCATCCATTTAGAGATAGTGCGCCGGAGGGTTCCGGCCGGTGCGCGAAAATCAAGGAACTGGGCCTCGTGTTCGGTAGCCGCCTGCCAGGCACGGGGAGAAGGATCAAATGGCGGCTAAGCGTGTAGAAAGCTTTCGGGTTCCCTGTTTGGACGCGGGTTCGACTCCCGCCACCTCCACTGAAAACAAAGTAGTTATGAGAAAAATCCTGTAATTCTGCGAATTACGGGATTTTCTTTTTGTGCTCTGTATGCACTTCTCGGCAGGATTCGGAAAGAGTTTACTTGGAGAATTCATGGGAGTTGCAGTTGGACTTCCCAAGTCCAAGTGAAAGTCCAAGAGAATGCTTTATATTTCTCTGTATTGCAATGTTTTACACTTGCAAAATTCACTTATTTTACTTATCTTTGTACCATCGGATTTCCCGATAAATTCATCGTAACGATGTTATCCATTCTATTTTTTATTAAGCGGAGGAAACCGCTTAAAGACGGCTCTGTGCCTATCTTTATGCGTGTCTCCTCCCATCAGGAGTATGTTGAGTGCTCGCTTCGTCGGAGCACTATGCCGTCCCAATGGGTTACGGCCAAAGGTAGGGTAAGGAACAATACCCTCGTAAACAAACAGTTGAATGAATATCTTGACCAGCAGGAATTTCGTATCTACGACATTGAGAGGGGGTTATTGGCTGAGGGTAAGCAGGTAAGCGTTCAAGAGGTAATGCGGCAATATCGAGGTGTTGAACAACCGGAGGGTGAGATGCTGTGCAAACTTTATGAAGAGCACAATTCCCGGATGAAAGAATTGATCGGTAAGACGACGGCAGCCAATACCTATAAACGGCATCTGACCTCGCTGAAGCTGTTCCGGGAGTTTTTGACAGCAACCCGCGGTATCAGCGATATAGAGGTTAAAGCGTTGGATGCACAACTCATGGAGGAGTATCAACACTATTTAATGACGGTTCGGAGTAATAATAACAACACGACTGTCAAGTATTTGCGTAATCTGAGTAAGATTGTGAATCTTGCAAAAACGCGGGGACTTATTCAGACCAATCCAATAGATTTGCTACCTCTTAAAATGCAGACTGTTGAACGGGAATTTTTGACGCAGGATGAGTTGAAGCGGCTGGAAGAAAAGCAGATTGGTATTTCGCGTTTGGAACAGGTTCGGGATATTTTTCTGTTTTGTTGTCTGACCGGATTGGCTTATGTCGATGTGGCGTCTCTCAGCACGGAAAATATCGTCGAGGGTAAGCGGGGTAGGCAGTGGTTGCGAAAAGCTCGAAACAAGACCAATAATATGTGTAACATTCCTTTATTGCGCCCTGCATTGCGTATTTTGGAGAAATATGCGGAATATCGGGCTGCGACGGGTAGGCTTCTCCCTGTACCGAGTAATCAGAAAATGAACGCTTACCTGAAAGAATTGGCAACGTTGTGCGGAGTAGCTAAAAATCTGACAACACATTGCGCCCGGCATACCTTTGCTACGACGGTTACTTTGGCAAATGGAGCTTCGTTGGAAAATGTTTCGAAGATGCTGGGACACAGTAGTGTGCGTATGACTCAACATTATGCCAAGATTCTGAATAGTTCTATCGAACGTGATATGGATAAAATCGAATCAGAGTTGATAGGAGAGGATGAATAGAGACAAGGGCGGGAGTATCCAACTCCTGCCCTTATCCTAAGTAATTGAATCTGTTGGTGTTGGCAAACATTATTCTTAATAAGACATTATTTACTGACACCCAAGCTATAACTATTTTATTTTTTATTTTTTTCAGTTTTATCCGCACACGTTTGCTCCAATCACCACATGACCTCTCCCTGCACTCGGCGTGGGGATGGTCCCCCGCCACAACCATTTAAAATTAATATTTGTGGTATGGAAAGCAATCTGAAATTTATCGAGACGTGGGAGGTAGCCCAGTTCAAGGCCCAGCAGGGAGTTGAGAAGCTGGAAGTCAAACAGAATCCCCACACGGGCAAGGTATTCTTTGTCTATGGCCTTGAAACAGGCCCTTGCAGTCGGAAAGTAGAGACAGGACAGCTGACAGACCCGGTGGTGTCTCAGGTGTGCAATGCCGAGACAGGAGAGATGTTTATGATGCTCCATCAGCGGGGCGAGGGAGGAGCCCCTACATTGGCTGTATTTTAAGCTGATTAAGGGTTCTCAGGACAGGCAGGAGGCTTTCGGGCTTTCTGCCTGTTTTATTGTTCATTAAATTTTACATTATGTTCGCGTAAAAAATCTTTTATAACATCAACGTGAATACATCGACCTAAATGAATATAAGGATAATTTGATATTTTCTTTTTGCGATTATTAATAAGTTCCGTTTTATCTACTACATCAAAACCCAAATACTCAAATATAGTTTGATATTGCATCCCATATATAATTCCGTTTTCATCAAATAGAGGTCCTCCACTTTGACCTTTTAATCCAGGAGTACTTAGTTCAATACCAAAATTTCGTTCTTCATCCTTAACAAAGCGAGTCACCATTCCTTCAATAGGGAATCTCGGAGATTCTGAAATTCCAAAGTCAGACCATTCAATAGCGTCAGTTTCTCTATTGTATGTGTAGTTCGTAAATTCTGGAAATGGATACCCCAATCGACATAAAAATTTTCCTTGTTGAATCTGATTAGTTTGTTTTAAGAAAATAGGAAATTTTTTACAATATAATTCATTGAATCCATTAAATTTGAGTATAGCAAGATCATAAACGGGATGACATATCCATTTCAACTCTGAAAATCTATCTACACAATCTATAAGGTGATTATAGATTTCAATTATATTTTCAGATGTGTATCCAAATTTTTTTGCTATATCTGAAATCTTCTTTGTCCGTTTTGCCCCTAATGGAACTTCATTAATCCTTGCCTTATAGGATGCGTATTTTGCATTGATCTCATCTGCAGGTGCAATAAGCCCCTCTACAACATGTTTGCATGTCAAAGCATATCCATCCTCATTAAGAATGAATAAAGTTGCTGCTGCAGGAATAATTTCTGTGCTTTTATAGCACCTCATAATTGAGTGTATTGGCCTGGTAAATTCCTTAGCCTCTTCTATTGCAGAAACAAACATATTAATAAGAATTTTAGATGTAAACTTTTCAAATATAATATTTAATTCAAATTAAAACAACTTTTATGTTACACATTCGCCCTTCTACAAGAAAGCAGGCCAAAATCAAACTGGCCCTCCAAGGCTGTGCAGGTTCGGGCAAAACCTACTCAGCCCTCCTGTTAGCCTATGGCATGACCTCTGACTGGTCTAAAATTGCCGTCATAGATTCAGAAAATGGCTCTGCCGATCTCTATGCTATTACATCGAGGCCATCACCTTATGTGAAAATGCAGGCATGGAGGTAATCATCGTTGACAGTATCTCCCAATGCTGGGACTATCTGCTGGATTTCCACGCCAATCTGCAAGGCAACTCCTTTGCCAACTGGGCCAAGGTCACGCCCCGGCAGAATGCCTTTGTGCAGAAAATCCTCCAATCTGCGGTGCATATCATCTGTACCATGCGCACCAAACAGGATTATGTGCTCAATGAAAAGAACGGCAAGATGGTCCCGGAGAAAGTGGGCCTAAAAGCCATGCAAAGGGATGGCATGGACTATGAATTTACCGTCGTTCTGGATATAGACCTCAAACACCATGTGCAGGCCTCCAAAGACAGAACAGGCCTGTTCATGGGCCGTCCTGAGTTCACCATCACTCCCAAAGTAGGTCAAGCCATTCTGAACTGGTGCAACCTCAATCCCCAATCAAATATCATTCAACCCCAAACCCCTCAAAACTATGGAAACAGCGCTCCAACTCCATCCCGTTAGGCAAGAGATCATTCCTCTGCCGACACAGCATCCTATCAATATTACACAGCCGCTCAGGACGAATAAGACCACACCCTTTATAGAGGCCAATACCAAAGAGGTTTCACTCCGCCACCTGCAAAGTGATTGTGTGGTCCCGGTTTTCTCCAAAGACAACGAGGTAACCATTTCACACCCTGCCTTTGTGGAGACAGTCCATGAGGCGGCCCAGCAGTTCTTCCGGGGAGAAACCATCGACAGCCCTGAGATAAGGGTAAGTCATATCATCAAGGGCAGAATCCCCGAAGCTATCCACAAGCCCGTGAACCAGCTTTTGGAGACAGACAAGACCATCTACTATGAGCGGATGATGTTCTGCTTTGAAATCCCCACTATCCATGAGGACATTGACGGAAACCCCTTAAAGCTGACCGTAGGAGGGGTAAGGGCCTATAACCATGAAAACCTCTACAACAAGAAATCCGCGGAGAAATTCAAAGTCTTTGTGGGCTTTCAGAACATGGTCTGCTGTAACATGTGTGTCTCCACGGACGGCTACAAGAGCGAGATCAAGGTAATGAATACACAGGCCCTCTTTCAGGCTGTCATGGAGTTGTTTCAGCTCTATAATCCCGAGAAACACACAAGGCAGATGCAAACCCTCGTGAACTCTTCCATGACAGAACATCAGTTTGCTCAGTTCTTAGGAAAATCACGGCTTTATCAATGCCTGCCCCAGGAGGATAAAAAGAGACTGCCCCAGCTTCTAATGACAGACACCCAGATCAATCTGGTGGCAAGGGCCTACTACCAAGACGAGGCTTTCGGGGTAGATGCACAGAGCCGAGAGATTTCCATGTGGAAGGTCTACAACCTACTCACAGGGGCCAATAAGTCCTCCTACATCGACAATTTTCTGGACAGGGCGCTCAATGCCTCACAACTTGCTGAGGGTATCAACAAGGCTCTGTATGGAGAGAGTGAGTACAGGTGGTTTGTGGAGTAATTCCCGCACTTACTTTCTAAATAATTCAAAAGTATGTGCGTGGGGTTTTCCCGGAAATCTCCCTCTGTTATTAATTTACCAACCCTGCTATAAATGGTTTTCTTACCGGAAATGCTACGGTCTGTCTATTATCCATTATGATATGAAAGTTGGAGTATGCGCACTTAATTGCTTATAATAACAGAATCTATCTGTGCGGGAGTTGTACATCTATCTCTCTTATACAATGGAAAGATAGGTGTACAAGCTCTCCAAAAGAGCGCCGGGAATTACCTTTTGTCTGAAATTTGTGTATTTTTGTGAGTATGAATGACAAGTTGCAACAGATCGACACCCTTTTAGGTGAACTGAATCAATACAGGGCCAATGAGAATTACCGCATCACAGAGGCCCTGGAGATTGAATATACCTATGACAGCAACCGCATCGAGGGAAATACCCTGACCCTCCATGAAACGGATATGGTGGTCAACAAAGGTATTACCATTGCAGGCAAAGGGTTAAGGGAGCATTTGGAAGCTATCAACCATAAAGAGGCCATTGATTTTATTAAGGATATTGCCCAAAAGAAAGAGCCGATCTCGGAACGTGTGCTTTTGGATATTCATGCCATTGTCCTGCACAGCATAGACAAGGACAATGCAGGGAAATCCCGCCGTGTACCTGTCATTATCAGCGGCAGCAAGCATATTCCTCCCCAGCCTTATCTGTTACAGCCCCAAATGGACGAGTTGTTTCAATGGTACGAGGCAAACAAAGATTCCATGCACCCGGTTGTATTGGCGGCTCAGATGCACGAGAAACTGGTGTCTGTTCATCCCTTTATTGACGGGAATGGCAGGACAGCCCGTCTGTTGATGAATCTGATATTGATGCAACACGGTTATCCCATTGCCAATATCAAGGGAGACAATGAGACAAGGCGACGCTACTATGAGACTTTGGAGGAGGCATCCTCGGGAGATAACTCGGCTTTTTTGGAGTTTATCGAAGGTGTAGTAATTCAAAGTCTGACGTACTATCTGAAAATCATCCGGGGATAATATCCCAAGAGATTATAATTGGAGAGGTGTGGAGCGATCCATGCCTCTCTTTTTATTTGGGGGCACTCAGCTATCATTGTGAGACGTGCCGATTATGCACTATTTTAGAGTACTGAATTTATGAAAGATTTGTATTTGACACTTGTCGGAGGGCTTATATTTGTCCTTGTGGCCTACATAAGAGCAGACCCCCGCAAGAAAGAGTAAACATTTTCTAAGATCAATATTGATTTTCTGAAACTTTAAACCGAAATTTGTTTCTGCAACAGTCCTAAAAAGAAGGATGAGTTATTGCATTTCCCAAGTTAGTTTTCTACTTTTGTGGAACATACTAACTGACACGGAAAGTGTAAGTTTATTCCCATAAAGCGAATCTGGAAAATTCATTGATGGTGAGAATAAGCGGACTTATCCTTTCGTCGT
>QWCY01005980.1_pt1 | contig 16116 bp, 12 predicted proteins | sample 1972631 | NCBI WGS metagenome assembly QWCY01 (sample SAMN09866696, study PRJNA288562) | Human gut metagenome isolate pre1_stool, whole genome shotgun sequencing... | isolation source: gut | host: Homo sapiens | place: USA: California
AAGGGAAGAGGATATGTAGGTTCTGATAAGAATAAGACAGAAGATATGCCGATTGGTGTGATTCCGATCGACTCTATCTATACACCGGTTGAGCGTGTAAATCTTACAGTTCAGAATACTCGTGTCGGACAGATTACCGATTATGATAAACTCACACTTGATGTTTATACAAATGGTACTCTTGCACCGGATGAAGCAGTCAGCCTTGCTGCAAAAGTATTAAATGAACATCTCAAGCTCTTTATTGATCTTTCTGAAGTTGCTCAGTCAGCGGAAGTTATGATTGAAAAGGAAGACGATGAAAAAGAAAAAGTTCTTGAAATGAGTATTGATGAACTTGAACTTTCTGTTCGTTCATATAACTGTCTGAAGAGAGCAGGAATCAATACTGTAGAAGAACTTACAAACAGAACATCAGAAGATATGATGAAAGTTCGTAACCTTGGACGTAAATCTCTTGAAGAAGTTCTTGCTAAATTAAAAGAACTTGGTCTTGAACTCAGCCAGGGAGACGAATAAGGAGTTCCCGTTTCGCATGTGAATACAGGCAGAAACACTGACACACGATCTGGCTAGTAAGCCCGATGAAAGCATAACCAGATGGCATATCCGCAGTAAGACCGAAAGTGCATGCCGGTATGTCCCGAATAATGGAGGATAAAAAAATGGCAAAGTATAGAAAACTTGGAAGAACAGCAAGTCAGAGAAAAGCATTACTGAGAAATCAGGTAACAATGCTTCTTCAGCACGGAAAAATCAGAACAACAGAAGCTAAAGCTAAAGAAATCCGTAAGATCGCAGAAGGTCTTATCGCTTCAGCTGTAAAAGAAAAAGATAACTTCGAAGAAGTTACAATCAAAGCTAAAGTTGCTAAGAAAGATGCAGAAGGCAAGAGAGTTAAAGAAGTAGTAGATGGTAAGAAAGTTACTGTATACGAAGAAGTTGAAAAGACAATCAAAAAAGATAATCCGTCAAGACTTCATGCAAGACGTCAGATGCTGAAAGTACTTTACCCTGTAACAGAAGTTCCGACTGCTGCAGCTGGAAAGAAGAAAAATACAAAAGAAGTTGATCTGGTAGACAAACTGTTTACAGAGATCGCTCCGAAGTATGCAGACCGCAACGGCGGATATACAAGAATCATCAAAATTGGACAGCGTAAAGGTGACGCTGCAATGGAAGTTATTCTTGAGCTTGTATAATCAAATGAGATCGAAAGCCACAGGCATTTATGTCTGTGGTTTTTTGTGTATATAGTGAGCTGGTCTGCTCGATTTCTACCTTTCTTTCTGATAAAAGTCAGTGTATAATAGAAAACATCTGAAAAGAATGTCCTTTAACAGACGTGAAGGAGGAACGACATGGGACGTGTAGGACGATTTATTTTAAAGGTTGCGGCAGTATTGATATTGATTGTATCGGCGGGTACATTTGCACTTTCTTTATTTACAGGAGAGACAAGAAATGGGGATAATCTGCAAAGCGAGTTCGATTATCTGATCACAGTGGGAATTTCACAGAGTGGAGAAGAAAGCTCATGGAAGGATGCAAATACAGCGTCTTTTATGGATACATTTGTCAAATCAAACGGCTATGAAGCGGTGTATGCAGATGCAGGTAGCGATCAGGAAAAACAGATTGAAGATGTGGAAGGATTTATAAAACAGGGTGTGGACTATATCATTCTGAATCCGATTTCTGAAATTGGCTGGGATGATGTGCTGGAAGATGCAAAAAAGGCACATATTCCTGTAATCCTTGTGAATAACGGTGTTGATACGGATGACAGCAGTCTGTATTCGTGCATGCTTGGAAGTGATTACGGAAAACAGATGAAAAAGGCAGGAAAATGGTTGGATGAATATCTGAAAGAAGAGGAGGAGAAAAAGGCAGAGAAAGAAAAGGCGGCTTCTGAGGCACCGACTCAGGAAGAATCGGAACAGACGGACAGTGAAGATACGGAAGTAAATACAGACAGTTCAAAAGCGACAGATAGCAGTGCATCCATTTTTAATAAAATTATGAAAAGCAGTTCAACGGCGAAGGATGAGGCGGATTCGACAGAGGAGGAGCAGACAGAAGAAGACATTACCATCAAGATCGCCGCGATTCAGGAATCCATCGGCTCGGAAGAGCAGCTGACGAGAGCGCAGGGATATCAGACGATGCTGGAGAGGTATTCGGACTGGGAGATGGTGGCACAACAGACCGGTGACAATTCCAGAGAAGAGGCAGAGAAAGTCATGAAACTATTTCTTGAGCAGGAACCGGATTTACGGGTAGTGTTTGCTGAGAGTGACGAGATGGCACTGGGAGCCATCGATGCGATCGGGAAATCAGGAAAGACCTGTGGAGAGGACGGAGATATTATTGTGATTTCATTTGGTGGAAGCAAAGCGGGGATCGAAGCTGTAAAAGAAGGTAAATTGAATGTAACCTTTGAATGCAATCCTGGCCAGGGACCGAAAGCGGCAGAACTGATCCAGAGACTGGAATCGGATATTTCCATTGATAAGGAACAATACGTGGAAGAAACATATTTTGATGGAACTATGGATTTGGATGAAATTATAGAAAACAGAACATATTAAAGGCAGGAAGAAGAATGATAAAAGTATTTTTGGTTGAAGATGAAATAATTATCAGAAATGGGATCAAGAACAGTATTAATTGGGAAATGCATGGATATGACTTTGTCGGAGAGGCAAGTGATGGAGAACTTGCGTTACCGATGATTCTTGAAAAAAAACCAGACATCCTGATCACGGATATTAAGATGCCTTTTATGGATGGACTGGAACTCAGTGAGCAGGTTAAAAAAGTACTTCCGGCTACGAAAATCATGATTCTGAGTGGATATAATGAGTTTGATTATGCAAAGATGGCGATTAAGATCGGTGTAACCGATTACCTTCTGAAGCCAATTTCTTCAGAAAAATTGTTGGATGCAGTTAACAAAGTAGCAGAAGAAATCCGGAAAGAGCAAAGTGAAAAAGAGCAGATGAATCAATATGCCCGTGAAATGCAGGAAAACAAAGAAAGTGAAAAGTTTCAGTTTTTCAATCAGGTGTTTGCAGGAAGTATGCCATTTGGAGAATGTCTGGAGCAGGGAAAGCAGCTGGGAATTGAAATCAGTGCAGAGGGATATTGTGTGATCCTCTTTAAGATCATTATGATCGATCATCCGATGGATTATAACGAGGATATTGTAAGTGCAACTGAAGATATAGAAAATCTGAGTGAGCAGACAGAAAAGCTCCTGTGGTTCCGGAGAGGTGTAGAAGGATGGGGATTTATTGCACAGGGAGCTGTTGGTGAAGAACTGACTGCGAGAGCTCAGACATTTAGGGAAGATCTGGAAAAAGTTCTGGAAAAATATAAAAATCTGGAATATTTTGGAGGAATTGGAAGTCAGGTGGGGAGGTTCAGTGAGATAAAAAGATCCTACAATGATGCAAACAGAGCCTTTGCGGAGCGTTTTTCGAGAAGTTTGAGACAGTTTGTGAGTTATTCAGAGGTTCATCAAGTGGGGGTTCAAAATGACGTTGAGATGCACAGACTCGGAACCATGGCGGAGAATCGGAAAATGCTGGAGCGTTTCCTGAAGACAGGAACGGAAAATGAAGTAAAAAGCTTTATGGATGCATATTTTCATGCAATTGGTGAGCAGAACCTGCAGTCGATGATGTTGAGACAGTATATTGTAATGGATACTTTTATCAGCGTTCAAAGTCTGGGAGATAGTTTGAACATTGAAAAAGAAGATATTGAAAGAGAGCTTGGCGATGTGCAGGAGGTATCGCAGTATGTGCAGGAACTGGAGGCAACGAGGAAGTACCTGGAAAATATAGTCAGACGAATGATCCGGTTAAGAGAGCAGGCATCGGGCAGACGCTATTCAGAAATTATTGAAAAAGCGAGAGATTATATCGGACAAAATTATATGTCAGAGAATATTTCACTGAACCTGGTGGCTTCGAGCGTCAACATCAGTCCGAGCTATTTCAGCTCTTTGTTTAGTCAGGAGGTTGGCTCAACCTTTGTAGAATATCTGACGGGTGTTCGTATGGAAAAAGCAAAAGAGCTTCTGATGTGTTCGGATAAGAGGACATCGGACATCGGATATGAGGTGGGATACAAAGATTCCCATTATTTCAGCTATATATTCAAAAAGACACAGGGATGTTCGCCGAAGGAATTCCGTTCAAGAGGAAGGGGATAAAATATGAAGGTGAAATATAAGAACTGGTCGATCAATAAGAAACTGCTTTCCATTTCGCTGTCAGCATTTCTGCCAATGGTAATTCTGGCCGCCTATTTGATCGTGTCTTTAAATAATGCGGCATCAGCTTATTCTGAGATTACAAAAAGTATTGCCTATGCCAACCGTTATGTGAAAGACTTTAAAAGTCGGCTGGACTATAGTGTGTATCTTGCTGTGGTAAGTAATAAGCAGCTTAAGGAGGTCGGAGATGGAGTTACAACGGTAAATGGAGTAGTGACGGTGAATCCATACGACTATATTACGGAGATGGAAGAGGCGTGTGATAAAATGACGCAAAATGCGACGGTTCCGCTCACCCAGTCACAGGCGGGACGTATTAAAAATTCACTGTCTTCACTCCGTTTTTGTGTACAGGATCTGGATAAACAGATTAAAGAACGGACTTCTTATGATGAGAGAATGGAATATTTTAACAGTAATGTCAAAGATCTGACGACACTGGTAGAGACCGGAATCCAGGACTATGTCTATCTGGAAACTTCCAATTTTGTGACTGTACAGACGGAACTGAACCGGAATAACCGTAATTCGACCATTTTGGCGGTCGGAGTAGCAATTGTTGCGATGAGTATTTCCCTGCTGCTCAGTGGACGAGCAGCAAGAAGTGTGACAAGACCGATCCGCGATCTGTGTGATCTGACAGAGAAGGTTGCCGGCGGTGATTTCTCTGTAAAAACACAGGTCGAAGCGGGGGACGAGATTGCGGTGCTCACGCGGAGCTTTAACGATATGACAGAGGAAATCACCGACTTCTGCAGGAACAGATCAATCCACATTTCCTTTACAATACTCTTGATGCCATTGTCTGGCTTGCTGAGGAAAAGAAAAGTGCAGAGGTTGTGAAAATGGTAACCTCGCTCTCTGATTTTTTCCGCACAACCTTAAGCAAAGGACATGATTATATTACAGTAAAAGAAGAGCGGACGCATATTGAGAGCTATCTGGAGATCCAGCAGTTCCGCTATCAGGATATCCTGGACTATGAGATCCAGATGGATGAGGAGATCTACGGCTACATTATACCGAAGCTTACACTGCAGCCTCTTGTCGAAAATGCGCTTTATCATGGAATTAAGAATAAGCGGGGGAAAGGTAAAATCCTGATTACCGGTAAAAAGCAGGGAGATAAAATCATTTTCCAGGTCATTGACAATGGAAAAGGTATGACAGAGGAAGAACTGAACAGTCTCCGGAAAAAGATGGCAGGGACGGATACAGGAGATGAAGCGAAGGGCTTTGGTGTATCGAATGTGAACCAGAGAATCAAGTATTATTACGGGGGAGAATACGGAGTGTTCTTTGAAAGCAAGGAAAATGAAGGCACAAATGCGACGATCATCATAGCGGCTAAAAATATTCAACTTCTATCATAAAAAAACTAACTTTTTCATGGAAAAGCAGAAAATATTCTACCAAAAGAGGAAGATTTTCTGTTTTAAAAGTATGAAAATTTTATTATTATAAGTACATCAAGAGGTTAAGAAAACCCAATGAAGGAGGAACATGTAAAATGAAAAAAAGAAAAGTGTTAGCAGTATTGTTATGTGCAGCGATGACAGCAGCTTTAGCAGTTGGATGCGGTGGAAGCAAAGGATCTGACAGCAGCGACAAGAGCAGTGATTCATCAAGCTCATCCGATGATGTGATCACAGTAGGTTTCTCACAGGTAGGTGCAGAATCTGACTGGCGTACAGCAAACTCTCAGTCAATGAAAGACACATTCAGCAAAGAAAACGGATATGACCTGATCTTTGATGATGCTCAGCAGAAACAGGAAAACCAGATCACAGCAATCCGTAACTTCATCCAGCAGGAGGTTGATTACATTCTTCTTGCACCTGTTACAGAGACAGGATGGGATACAGTTCTTCAGGAAGCAAAAGATGCAGACATCCCGGTAATCATCGTTGACCGTATGGTTGATGTATCTGATGACAGCCTTTACACAACATGGATCGGAACCGATGCTCTTTGTGAAGGTCGTAAAGCAGCTGAATGGCTGAACGGATTTGCAGAAGCAAAAGGAATCGCAGCATCTGATATCCATATCGCTGATATCCAGGGAACAATCGGATCTACAGCTCAGATCGGACGTACAAAAGGTCTTGAAGAAGGCGTTGATAAATACGGATGGGATCTTGTGGCTCAGCAGACAGGTGAATTTACACAGGCTAAAGGTCAGGAAGTTATGGAGTCTATGCTGAAACAGTATGACAACATCAACGTAGTATACTGCGAGAACGATAACGAAGCATTCGGAGCAATCGATGCAATCGAAGCAGCAGGTAAGACAGTTGGATCTGATATCGCTAACGGCGAAATCATGGTAATTTCTTTCGATACAACACATGCAGGACTTCAGGATGTTCTTGATGGAAAGATCGAATGCGATGTAGAGTGTAACCCACTTCACGGACCACGTGCTGAAGAACTTATCAAAAAACTTGAAGCTGGCGAAGACGTTGATAAACAGAACTATGTAGATGAAGAAATCTTTGCTCATGATGACACAGTTAAATCTGTAAAAGCTACAAACAGCTTAGACGAAGAAAAAGATTTTGATGTAACACCACTTACACAGGATATTCTTGACAAACGTGCATACTAAAATGCATTAGGAAAGTCGGATATATAATTTGACAGACACATAAGGGTGGTTGAATAGAGAGGCGTGGTAGATAATAATCGGAATGTGCCGGATATTTATACTACGCCCTCTTTATTGAAAAAAAGGAAAGCAGGTGGAAGAGTATGGAGGGTAATGTTGTACTTACAATGCGGGATATTTCCAAGACATTTCCCGGTGTAAAAGCATTGCAGCATGTTGATTTTACACTTCGCAAGGGCGAAATTCACGCTCTGATGGGTGAGAACGGTGCAGGTAAATCTACACTGATCAAGGTTCTTACCGGTGTACATGAATTTGAAAATGGCGAGATCCGTCTGGATGGAAAAGACGGTCCGATTATTAATAAATCACCTCAGGACGCACAGAACAATGGTATCAGTACTGTATATCAGGAAGTTAACCTTTGTCCGAACCTGACGGTGGCAGAAAATCTGTTTATTGGACGCGAACCAAGAAAAGCAGGATTTATTGACTGGCGTACAATGAATAAACGTGCAACAGAATTGCTTAAGAGTCTTGAAATTGATGCTTCAGCTACCCAGAAGTTGGAAGAGGTTTCTCTGGCAAGACAGCAGATGATCGCAATCGCACGTGCAGTTGATATGAAATGTAAGGTTCTGATCCTTGATGAGCCAACTTCATCTCTGGACGATGATGAGGTTGCAAAGCTGTTCAAACTGATGAACAGACTGAAAGATGAAGGTGTAGGTATTATTTTCGTAACACACTTCCTGGAACAGGTATATGAGGTCTGTGACAGAATCACAGTTTTACGAAATGGGGAACTGGTTGGCGAATACGAAGTCAAAGATCTGCCAAGAGTTATGCTTGTTGCCAAGATGATGGGTAAAGACTTTGATGATCTTGCAGATATCAAGGGAGATCATGCAGAACTCAAAGAATTCATCCCGGTTATCGAGGCAGAAGGACTTGGCCATAAAGGAACGATCAAACCGTTTGATATGACGATCAACAAAGGTGAGGTTGTCGGATTTACAGGACTTCTTGGATCCGGACGTTCGGAACTTGTCCGTGCAATTTATGGAGCTGATAAAGCGGATTCCGGTAAACTGAAAGTTAACGGAAAAGAAGTGAAGATTCATGCTCCGATCGATGCAATGAAGCTTGGTATGGCATATCTTCCGGAAGACAGAAAGAAAGATGGTATCATCGCAGATCTGTCTGTCCGTGAAAATATTATTATCGCACTTCAGGCGAAAAAAGGTATGTTCCATCCAATGAGCAGAAAAGAAATGGATGAAGCAGCAGATAAATATATTAAGATGCTTCAGATTAAGACAGCAAGCCGTGAAACTCCGATCAAGAGTCTGTCAGGTGGTAACCAGCAGAAGGTTATCATTGGTAGATGGCTTCTTACCAATCCGGATTTCCTGATCCTGGATGAACCTACAAGAGGTATTGATATCGGAACCAAGACAGAGATCCAGAAACTGGTACTTGATCTTGCAGATCAGGGAATGTCGGTTGCATTTATTTCTTCAGAAGTAGAAGAAATGCTCCGTACCTGTTCACGTATGGCAGTTATGCGAGACGGTAAGAAGGTTGGAGAAATTTCCGGTGATGAATTATCACAGGAAGGTATCATGAAAGCAATCGCAGGAGGTGAAGAGTAATGAGCACAAATAAATCAACATGGAAAAAGCTTACCTCTATGAGGCTTTTCATGCCACTGGTGTGTCTGCTTGCAATCATTATCGTAGCTACAATTACAATTCCGGGCTTCTTAAGCATGTCTCTTAAGAATGGAGTTCCATACGGATATCCGGTCGATGTGATCAACCGTGCATCCGAGCTGGTTATTTTGTCAGTTGGTATGACACTTGTTACAGCAGCTTCCGGAGGACAGGACATCAGTGTCGGAGCTGTTATGGCAGTCGCAGGAGCCGTATGCTGCCAGATCCTTTCCGGTGGGGAAGTATCTGTAAACTCTCTGTCAGCACCGATTATCGTTGCATTCCTTGCAGCACTGGTTGCTTCAGGAATCTGCGGTGCATTTAACGGATTTCTGGTTGCAAAGCTGAATATTCAGCCGATGGTTGCGACATTGATCCTTTACACAGCAGGACGTGGTATCGCCCAGCTGATCACAGACGGACAGATTACATATATCCGTGTGAAATCTTATCAGGTATTCGGAAGCTATGTAGGAAAATTCCCGATTCCGATGCCAGTTGTAATTGCAATTATCGTAGTTATCATTGCATATGTTATTTTGAAAAAGACAGCTCTTGGACTTTATATCGAGAGCGTTGGTATTAACGGAACCGCATCCAGACTGGTCGGACTTAATTCAACCATGATCAAGTTCCTTACTTACCTGATCTGTGGTGTACTTGCAGGTGTTGCAGGATTTGTGGCTTCCAGCCGTATCTACTCAGCAGATGCCAACAACATTGGTCTGAACCTTGAAATGGATGCCATCCTTGCAGTTGCCCTTGGTGGAAATGCCCTTGGTGGTGGTAAGTTCAGCCTGATGGGATCTGTGATCGGAGCTTATACAATCCAGGCACTTACAACCGTTCTTTACGGATTGAATGTATCAGCCGATCAGCTTCCGGTCTACAAGGCAATCGTTGTTGTAGTCATCGTTGTCCTTCAGAGCCCGGTATTCAAGAAATTTATTGCAGTGCAGAAAGAAAAAAGAACATCAAAGGCTGCAGTGAAAGGAGGAGCTAACTAATGAAAGCAAAAGTATCCGGAACAAAAAAGAAAATTAACGGAACGACATTCCTCCTTATGATTACAATTTTACTGTTTGTTGTAATGTACGCAGCAGGTATGATCGTATTTAACGACAAAGGTTTTGCAAAACCGCAGATGTTCCTGAATCTGTTCATTTCCAATGCAGGTCTTCTGGTTATCGCGATGGGCGAAACGATCGTTATGATCACAGCTGGAATCGATATCTCAGTTGGTTCTGTTACAGCACTTGTATGTATGGTTGCTGCAAACCAGATGGAAAATCACGGCGCAAGCGCTTATACCGCACTTCTTATGGCACTGGTGATCGGACTTCTCTTTGGTCTGGTTCAGGGATTCCTGGTATCTTATCTGGAGATCCAGCCATTCATTGTAACACTGGCAGGTATGTTCTTTGGACGTGGTATGACATCAATCATCAGTACAGATATGATTTCTATCAAAAATGCAACTTTCATGGCATGGGCTAAATACAAAATTTACATGCCGTTTGGTTCTTACAGTAAGAGGGGAAAATTCCTCCCGGCATATATTTATCCGACAGTTATCATTGCAATCATCGTTCTGATCGTAATCATAATCGTTATGAAGTATACAAAATTCGGACGTTCTGTATATGCGATCGGTGGAAATGAACAGAGTGCACTTATGATGGGACTGAATGTTAAGAGAACAAAAATGGCTGCATACCTTCTGGACGGCTTTCTTGCAGGACTCGGCGGATTCCTTTTCTGTATGAACAGCTGTGCCGGATTCGTAGAACAGGCAAAAGGTCTTGAGATGGATGCGATTTCAGCAGCCGTTATCGGGGGTACACTACTTAGTGGTGGTGTCGGAACTCCATTCGGAACCCTGTTCGGTGTACTGATCAAAGGAACGATTTCCAGTCTGATCACTACACAGGGAACACTTTCAAGCTGGTGGGTACGAATCGTACTTTCCGCACTCCTCTGCTTCTTCATTGTTCTGCAGTCTGTATTTGCAAGCCTGAAGAAGAAAAACTAAAGAAAGAGCAGTACTTGAAATATTACAGGCGAAAAGAGAAAACGACGGGTATTGACGGAAACTTTTTAATTGCCTATAATAAAAAAGTAGGATTTAAACACCGGATGTTCATATCGTACATCCGGTGTTCTTTTTGTAAGTATTGAGTATAAATGGGAAGGAGGAAGATGAGATATGAAAATAGGGATTGCGAATGACCATTCTGCAGTGGATATGAAAAAGCAGGTGGTAGAGTATCTTGTGGAAAAAGGATATGAAGTTGTCAATTACGGAACTGATTCTTATGAGAGCTGTCCTTATCCGAAATATGGGGAAAAGATTGGAAAAGCAGTTGCAGACGGAGAAGTGGATCTCGGAGTTGCAATCTGTGGAACCGGTCTTGGAATTTCCATGGCAGCCAATAAGGTTCACGGTGTCCGCGCAGCGGTGTGTTCTGAACCATATACGGCAAAGATGGCAAGAGAACATAATAATGCAAATGTGATTGCGTTCGGTGCAAGAGTAATTGGAATCGAGATGGCAAAGATGATCCTTGATACATTTCTTGGTGCAGAGTTCCTTGGGGGACGTCACCAGGATCGTGTAGATATGATTATGGCGATCGAAGAAAATCAATAGCGCGGATGAAAAACAACAAGAGCAGATAAAGGCAATGAAAAAAGCTTTTATCTGCTCTTGTTGTGTATACGGTGAGCTAAGTACAGATTGGCGCCTGCACAAGGTTCTGCATTTGGTGAGGGGAAGAGGTTACAGAAGTACGTGAATCGAAAAAAGCTTGTTATACTTGTTTTGGTGGCATCAAAAAACAATACCATATTATTTGATGTTTTATAAGAAGTGCACAAAAGATACAAAAAGAAGAATACAAGTTAGAGCCTCGATGAAAAACAAATATGTATTCAAGTTGTACACATATAATGAATACAACTTAGCAAAAATATACAAAAGTTGTACGATAATTTGTAACATATTACGGGTTGAAAATCAGGTGTTTCTTAAGGTATATTAGAGGTAAGGAGAGCAGGAGATTTGTATGTAAATCAGGGGGAAAAGAAGAAAAAAGTGAAAGAAACATCAGCAAAATATGAAGGAATTGTAAGATGGATCCGAGAACAGATTGAGGCGGAAGAACTGCAGCCGGGAGAGCGGATAGAGTCGGAAGACCAGCTTTGTGACCGGTTTGGGGTAAGCCGTCAGACTGTCAGACATGCGATCGCTGTTCTGGAAAAAGAAGGTATGATCGAGAAACGCCGTGGAAGTGGGACTTATATAAAGGAAAGCGGCATCATCGGGGTCAGACGAAAAAAAACGATGCAGATCGCAGTGATGACAACTTTTGTTCAGGAATATATTTTTTCTGGTATTATTCAGGAAATCGAGAACAAGATGTCACGCGCCGGATATGGAATCCAGATTTCCATCACCAACAATTCTGTAGACAAAGAACGTTTTATATTGAAAAGCATTCTGGATAAGAAAAGAGTGGATGGAATTATAGCGGAACCGACAAAGAGTGGCCTTCCTAATCCAAATCTCGATCTGTACAGGCAGATCATGGAGCAGGGAATCCCGGTGATCTTTATCAACAGCTATTATCCGGAACTGAAAGCGCCGCATGTAAGTCTTGATGACAAGATAGCAGGGAAGATGGCGACGAAATATCTGATCCAGTGCGGACACCGTGAGATCGCAGCGATTTTCAAGGCAGATGACGGGCAGGGACACAGAAGGTATGCCGGTTATATCGAAGCTTTAATGGAAGCAGATATCAGGATCGAAGATAAACGGATTGTCTGGATTGATACCGAAGATGTGCGTAATCGCAATATGCGTGAGGAAAGCAGCTGGATTTTAAGAAGGATTCAGGGATGTACGGCATGTGTATGCTACAACGATGAGGTTGCGAGCAACCTTGCGGCGACATGTCTGGAACAGAAGATCAAAGTGCCGGACAAGATGTCGATCATTGGAATCGATGATTCTGATCTGGCAAATTATTGCGAAGTACCGCTTGCTTCTGTGAAGAATCCGATCCGGGAGCTAGCGAAGAAGGCAGCAGAAGAGATCCTTGATCTTATGCAGGAGAAAGAAGTGCCGGACAGTGTGGAACTGAAACCGGAGATTATCAACCGGAGTTCTGTAAAAATCATTAAATAAAAATATTTATCAAATCAAATATATTTTATGAAAGGAAAGGTAAAGAAAAAATGAGTGATGTAAAAAGTATGATCGAAGCAGGAAAGACTTCTCTTGGAATCGAGTTTGGTTCCACACGAATCAAAGCAGTTCTGGTAGGAGAAGATAATGCACCGATTGCTTCGGGAAGCCATGAATGGGAGAACCGTCTTGACAACGGTGTCTGGACTTACACGTTAGAGGATATCTGGACTGGCCTTCAGGACTGCTACAGAGATCTTGCCGTAGATGTGAAGAAGCAGTATGACGTAGAGCTTACTACTGTCGGAGCACTTGGATTCAGTGCCATGATGCATGGATATATGGTATTTGACAAAGCAGGAGAACAGCTTGTACCGTTCCGTACATGGAGAAATACAATGACAGAGCAGGCAGCAAAAGAACTGACAGAATTATTCCGTTTCAATATGCCACAGAGATGGAGCGGAGCACATCTGTATCAGGCAATCCTGAACAAAGAAGAGCATGTAAAGGATATTGATTTTATTACAACGCTTGCGGGTTATGTACACTGGAAACTGACAGGAGAGAAAGTCCTTGGCGTTGGTGACGCATCCGGAATGTTCCCGATCGACAGCACAACACGTAACTGGAATAAAGAGATGCTTGCCAAGTTCGATGAACTGGTTGCACCGAAAGGATATCCTTGGAAAGTAGAAGATATCCTTCCGAAAGTTTTGGTTGCAGGTGAAAAGGCAGGAACACTTACCGAAGAAGGTGCAAAGCTTCTGGACCCAACAGGAAAGCTTCAGGCAGGCATTCCGGTATGCCCTCCGGAAGGTGATGCAGGAACCGGTATGGCAGCTACGAATAGCGTCAGAGTCCGCACCGGTAATGTATCAGCAGGAACCAGTGTATTTGCAATGGTTGTTCTTGAAAAAGCACTTGAGAAAGTACATGAAGAGATCGATATGGTAACAACACCTGCAGGAGATGCCGTGGCAATGGTTCACTGCAACAACTGTACTTCAGATCTGAATGCATGGGTAAATATTTTCAAAGAATTTGCAGAAGCATTCGGTATGAAAGTCGATATGAACGATCTGTTCGGAACTCTTTACAACAAAGCTCTGGAAGGTGATGCAGACTGTGGCGGTCTGATGTCTTATAACTTCTTCGCAGGAGAACCGGTTGTTGGATTTGATGAAGGACGTCCGTTATTTGTTCGTATGCCAGACAGCAAATTCAATCTTGCAAACTTCATGAGAGCAAACTTATATGCATCTCTGGAAGTCCTGAAAGTCGGAATGGACATTCTTCTGAAAGAAGAGAAAGTAGCTGTTGATGAGATCCTCGGACACGGCGGACTCTTTAAGACAAAAGGCGTTGGACAGAGCATCCTGGCAGCAGCACTTGACACACCGGTATCTGTTATGGAGACAGCCGGAGAAGGCGGAGCATGGGGAATCGCACTTCTTGCATCTTACATGAACAACAAGGCAGAAGGCGAGGCTCTGGATGATTATCTGGATGCAAAAGTATTTGCAGGACAGAAGGGTACAAAGATGAATCCGGATCCGAAGGATGTAGAAGGATACAATGCATTTATCGAACGCTTCAAGAAGACGCTTCCGATCATGAAAGCTGCAACAGAGACTATGAAATAGAACCCGAAATATTTTACATAAACACAGGAGGCTAAAGTAATGTTAGAAGAACTGAAAAAAGAGGTTTATGAAGCCAATATGCTTCTGCCTAAGTATGGACTTGTCACATTTACCTGGGGCAATGTCAGCGGAATCGACCGTGAAAGCGGGCTTGTTGTGATCAAACCGAGCGGTGTGGATTATGACAAAATGACAGCAGATGACATGGTTGTTGTAGACCTGGAAGGAAACCGCGTGGAAGGCAACTTAAATCCGTCTTCTGATACGGCAACACATCTGGAACTCTACAAAGCGTTCCCGGATATGGGTGGTATCGTCCATACACATTCCCCATGGGCAACCAGTTGGGCACAGGCAGGAAGAGGAATCCCTTGCTACGGAACCACACATGCCGACTATATGTACGGTGAGATCCCATGTGTCCGCAATCTGACAAAAGAAGAAATCGACGAAGCATATGAGAAGAATACAGGAGTTCTCATTGTGGAACATTTCAAAGGTACAGAATACATGGCAATGCCTGCAGTACTCTGCAAGAACCACGGACCATTCACCTGGGGAACCGATCCACACAATGCAGTACATAATGCAGTCGTACTCGAAGAAGTAGCTAAAATGGCAGCCCGCTGCGAAATGATCAATCCAGACGTAAAACCTGCCCCACAGGAATTACAGGATAAACACTACTACAGAAAACACGGTAAAGACGCGTACTATGGACAAGGCTAAAGCACTTAATGAATGCGAGCCGTAGGCGACACATGAATTTAGTGCGTTGCCTGTTCGGCGCACTTAGCGAGCGGGAGCGTATGCGACTGCGAGCTTAGTAAGACCGAACTTGTATTGGGAAGATAGAGTAAATCAATCGGACAACACAGTTAGCTATTTTACAGGTTTCATGCGAATGCCAATGCTCATCTCACGAGCTATGCTCGTGAGATGAGCCCACATATCGTAGTAAATCATTCGACAAAGAAATCCAACAAAAAGGAGAATAAAAACATGTTAGTACAGAAAGATTACAAATTTTGGTTTTGCACAGGATCACAGGATTTATACGGAGATGAATGCCTCGCACACGTAGCAGAGCATTCACAGATCATCGTAAAAGCCCTCAATGAATCAGGAATTCTTCCATACGAAGTAGTCTGGAAACCAACCCTGATCACGAATGAAGTAATCAGAAGAACTTTCAACGAAGCAAATACAGATGAAAACTGTGCAGGTGTTATTACATGGTGCCATACATTCTCACCGGCAAAATCATGGATTCTCGGATTAAAAGAACTGAGAAAACCATTACTTCACCTTCATACACAGTTCAACCGTGAAATCCCATACGACACCATCGATATGGACTTCATGAATGAGAATCAGGCAGCTCATGGTGACCGTGAATTCGGACATATTTTCACACGCCTTCATAAGAACCGTAAAGTCATCATGGGTTACTGGGAAGACAAAGAAACACAGGAAAGAATCGGTGACTGGATGCGTACAGCAGTTGGTGTCATCGAAAGCAGTCATGTACGTGTTATGCGTGTAGCTGACAACATGAGAAACGTTGCCGTAACAGAAGGTGACAAAGTAGAGGCTCAGATCAAATTCGGATGGGAAGTTGATGCTTACCCGGTAAATGAAGTTGCTGACGCAGTAGCTCAGGTTGGACAGGG